>Ga0115549_1000751_pt1 | contig 20457 bp, 19 predicted proteins | sample COGITO_mtgs_1004_2_FD_87176 | JGI IMG/M metagenome (GOLD analysis project Ga0115549, IMG submission 87176) | Pelagic marine microbial communities from North Sea - COGITO_mtgs_100430 | ecosystem: Environmental > Aquatic > Marine > Epipelagic | place: Germany:Helgoland, sampling site Kabeltonne...
ATCAAAGGGTGCTTTAAGAGGATGCTCAATTTTCATAGCATCAATCAGTACTAAGGTTTGGCCTTGACTAACCTGTTCGCCGATCTTCACTGCAATTTTAGTGACTTTACCATCCATAGGCGCGCGTAGCTCACCGGTCATCGTGGATTGAGTTGGTTGACTCGCTGGTGCGAACCGCACTAAATCACAGTGCTGTTCGTTCGCAATCCAGATGCCCTCCAGACTTGGCGTGTACCGATGTAGGCAGCGTCGACCATTGATACTTAGGTCAATTGTGTCTGGGTTGCATTGCCAAAGATCGATGGTAAATTTAATTGCCTGCGCAGAATCGGTATTTGGGCTGGGGTACACATGAGCATTAAAATGCTGCTCGCAAAGCCGACTTGCGGTTGGAACCAGTTCAAGCGTGAAGCGCTGGTCTTGCCAGAGCCAGTCAAAACAGCCGATGCTGCGTAGCGCTGGATCGGTTGTTGGGTGGATGGCTGTGATATTACTTGCAGAAACTAAAGTTGCCGCCAACATGGGTTCAAAGTCCAAATCTTGATCAAGTAAATCGCTAAGCAGGGCGCCGGCTTGTAAAGTGGAGGTATCGAATTGTCCTTCTCTAACAAAGTCTTGTTGGAGTAGGCGAATGAGAAAATCTCGGTTAGTACGTACACCAGCGATAGTCGTGCTGCGTAGAGCTTGCAACAGATGACGTAAGGCACGCTCGCGGTTTTCGCCGTAGCCGATAACTTTAGCAAGCATCGCGTCATAATGACTGCCGATTTTTTGGCCGCTGACAATACCGCTATCGCAACGAATCCCAATGCCTTGGGGCGCTCGCCAATCTAAAACCGTACCGGTTTGGGGTAGATAGTTGTCAGTTGGATCTTCTGCATAGAGCCTTGCTTCAATGGCGTGGCCGGTAAGAGCGATATCGCTTTGTTTGAAACGAAGCGGTTCTTTTACGGCGATACGGATTTGTTGTTCAACTAAGTCAATGCCAGTCACAAGCTCTGTTACTGGATGCTCGACCTGAATTCGCGTGTTCATTTCTAAAAAATAAAAGTTGAGTTGGTCATCGACGAGAAATTCGACGGTGCCGGCGCCGACATAGTTGCAGGCGAGAGCCGCTTGGACGGCGGCAGCGCCCATCTGCTCACGTAAGGCGGCGCGCTTCATCGGGCTGGGGGCTTCTTCAATTACTTTCTGATGCCGGCGTTGTAGAGAGCAGTCACGCTCGCCTAAATGAATACAATGGCCGAATTGATCGGCAAGAATTTGAATTTCAACGTGTCGACCGCACTCAATTAAGCGCTCGAGAATTAGCTCTGGATTGCCAAAGCCAGCTGCAGCTTCCTGGCGGGCGGTCTGTAGCGCGGCATGGAGCTGATCGCGCTCGCGTACTTGGCGCATTCCGCGGCCGCCACCGCCAGCAGCGGCTTTAACCATAAGTGGCAAGCCAAGCTCATCAGCGTGCTGCATCAGTAGTTCATCGGTTTGATCATCACCTTGGTAGCCGGGAATACAAGGGACTTGGGCGGCAAGCATGGCTTGCTTACTTTTGCTTTTGCTGCCCATCAAGGCGATGGCCGCCGGCGGTGGCCCAATAAAAATGATTTGTTCCTTAGCACAGCGCTTGGCGAACAGCGGATTTTCGCTCAAAAAACCATAGCCTGGATGAATCGCATCGGCTTGCAGCTGTGTTGCCGCGCTCATAATCGCATCGATGTTGAGGTAGGACTGGGCAGCGATGGCCGGACCAATACACATTGCCTCATCGGCCATTTGCACATGGGGTGCATCAGTATCGGCTTCACTAAATACAGTCAGTGCGCGGTACCCAAGGCTTTGAATTGTTCGAATGATCCGGCAGGCGATTTCGCCTCGATTGGCAACGAGAATTTTTTCTACCAACATAGTCTGAAATCCCTTCAAAAGTTTGCGTTCGACCTTACGTCAACGGTGATCGTGTACCACATTGACGTGCTTATACCTCATTGCCTTTCGGCCCAACGACCCAAGGCGGTGTGCAACGATTTGCAAAGGCGGCGCGACCCGCTTTGCCTTCAGGACTCTGCGTCGCTTGCTGAACTTGCTCCGCCAAACCAGCAATGGCGCCTGATTCAATTCGATTCAAATCATTCAGCATTTGCTTGGTGCGGGCTACTGCAACCGGACCACAGCGACCGATGGCCGTGAGCGCCTCATTGCAAGCACTTTCCAATGCAGAGTAATCGTCACATAATTTGGTTACCAGTCCATGGTGTGCAGCTTGTTGGCCGGTCAAGTCGAGCCCTTGGAGAGCAAAGCTTTGTGCTTTGCTCAATCCGAGCTTGCGTACTACATAGGGCAAGATCTGCGCTGGCAGCAAACCCAGCTTAGTTTCTGGCATGCCAAAGCGGCTTTGTTTGGTTGCGAACACCAAATCGGCTGCGCAGACTAGACCAAGTCCACCACCGAGGGCTGGGCCGTCTACCAGGCAAATCACCGGCACTCGGCAAAGGTGTAGCAGATGCAAAAGGTTACCAAAATGGTGATTATTGATCTTAACCTCGTTCGGTGCTGAGCGCGAGAGCGACTCAATTTCTTTCAGATCAGCCCCGGAACAAAACATATTTCGACCACCGCTGACGACGAGCGCGCGAATCGAAGGATTGGTTTCAATGAATTTCAGCAGTTCACACCAGTGATCGATAAGCTCACGACTTAGGGCATTACGCCGCTCAGGACGATTTAAAGTGACTTTCAACCAAGGTTGCTGCCAAACGAGAGTGAGCGTATTTGTACTCCAGCGCTGCACTCGCGCTGAGATTGAGCTTTCTGATGGCGGTTGCATAGTATGTATCTCCTTGATAGTTGCTCGCTGTCGATTGCTCGGTCAATAACATACGTAGTCGCTGACGCCAAATAGGCGAGCGCAGCCATTTCGCGCCAGTGACTAAGTATTCCCCTTGCAACCTGACACATGCTTACAGCAATGTCAGGGCCATTCACAATATCTGATGAAAGTATTAACAGCTTGTGGCACTTATGCATAGATATGTAAAAGCCTATTGCCATTACGGTGCCTCAGTGCTACTTTCGGCAGATCAGGTTTGCTGATGAATAAGTCAAAACCTTTGGACAGTCGTCAACCGAGTTGTTGAAGAACGTGGTTAGCGTCCGATGGGCCTTGCAGCTTAACAACGCTTGCTGTGATTACCTGGCCAGTGAAGAGTCTGAAGTTGGCCGAATTACAACAATAATAATAACAATTAAGGAGACCGTTCGTGTCTATATCGCCACAGACTCCAGAAACTGCCATGCAGCATTGTGCAACAACCGCCAGTGACGCTACGACTAATGCGCCCACTAATGCCGGCTTAGTAGTTGCAGCTAACGTCGAGACCAAGAATAATCATTCAAAAGACCATGACGCTCGCGGCCGTATCCTGACGATCGCGCTTAAGGCTTTTGCAAGTCGAGGTTTTGACGGTGTTTCAACCACAGAGCTCGCTAAAGCTGCTGGCGTGACTCAGCCACTAATTCATTACCATTTTAAAAGCAAAAAAGCGCTTTGGCAGACAATTGTACGCAATAGTTTCGCAGTCTTAAACGATGAGTATATTCAACCATTGCATCGTTTGCCTGGCCTTGACGCTCGCGAGCGCTCTGAAATGGCTATCGAGAGTTTTGCGCAATTTGTCGCGCGCCGTGCTGAGTTTGCAAAAATATTAATGGCAGAAGGCTCGCAGCCATCAGAGCGAATGGAGTGGATGGTTGCGGAATTGCTGACTCCATGCTTGCAAGATCTCGAAAACGCCTACCAGGTCGGCGTGAACGCTGGTGTGCTCAAAGCTATGCCAATGGCTCAACTCATCAGTTTGGTACTTGGTGCGGCGAGTCAATTCTTTGCTCTACAACCGTTAATGGCAACTCTGTTCAATGTCGATACTCGTGACTCAGCGCAAGCTCAAATTCACATTGACAACGTGTCGACTATGCTCAAAAAGGCTTTAATTCTTTAAGCTTTAGCGCCTTTAGGGAAAGCTAAAACCCAAAATAGAAAAGCCGAGTTATTGATGGCAGCTCGGCTTTTCTATTTTGGGTTTTGACGTTTATTTTTAAGCGTGCAATATCTAAAGGGCTCTATTCATTCCCTAAAACTTGCACAGCTTGCTCGTCTAAAGAGGACTCATCAGGGGTTTCTTGTTCGGTCAATAACATAAACGTCGGTAACATTGGATGATCAAAGTAATAGAGCTTGCCGGCATCGATAGCGCCACGTTGGGCGAGTACTATCGGGGCAAAGGGATGGGAATTGGTCTGCAAGGGTAAAAGTCCAAGCTCATCGAGGGCTTGAGGCGATTCGAGTTGCTCAATTTCTCCTAGCAACCATTGAGTTTCTTCAACGGGAGCGACAGCTTGAGTCACCTCGTCAATGTTGAGCAGAGCAAGATTCAAATCAACGATCGTCTTATTTGATCGAGCGCTGTTCGAAGATTTAGTAGTGACTTGACCAAGCAAAGTATCGCGTGAGGCAATCCGGTCATTAAGTTTGGCGTGAATATCACTCATTTCCTCGGCGTCAGTCCATTGATGTTCGTAAGCCAATTCATAGCGTCCCGAACGCAACAAAGGTTCAAGGCGGCTCAGCAGTTTTTGCGCGCGCGAGTTCTGTGTTGGCGCAGTATCAATTCTTGCTGCCAGGCGCTCGTACGTTTGCGCTGAGACCTGCCAATGCTCGGCTGCAAGGCTTGCATGATCGGTCGCGACCAATACCACCAACTCATAGGTTTGGGTAGGCGCTACGCTTTGGGCGTTGGTCACAAGACTCATGCTCGCGAAAACGCCAACACATAACAATTTGGTTAGCGTTATGCACCGCATTATTTTTCTCCATCATTTTAGTTTTACGCTTTCGAACTAGGTTACTTGGCTGCAGATCTACAAATGCAATTGGGTGCGTTGCAATCTATGTTGTAACCCTTCGAAAAGTATAGTGCATCATTACCACGAAATGGCAGCAGGGTCGCGCGTTTAAATTTCCACGCGCTCTAGTTAGTCACTGGCGCGAAATGACTGCGCTCGCACTCTCAGTGTTAAGAGGCATTGTTGAAAATGGCCTCGAAATGGAAAAAAGTATACGTTTACTTACCCCAAGCAAACGCCGCTTTCTCGAACATTTTCGCCTCGATCTTGCGTCGCTCGCCTATTTCGCGCCAGCGACTAGTTATCTATAGCACTCTTTTCAAAAATTAGCTTTGATGAGGCTTGTTCATGAAGCTTGCTCAAAGTCTGCAAGTAGCTCAGTGAGCCAGATCACACGAGCTTGGCCATCGGCTTGCTCTTTCATAATGCCAAGAATGTCTGAGCCACGCAGTTTAAATTCTTTTGGATTGTTTTGGACAAGCTTAATGATTTTCATTGGCTCAATTTTTGATGGTAGTTGAAATTCAATTTTGCCACCGCGATCACCAAGATCAATTTTACGTATACCAAGCTTGATAGCGCGAAGCTTGATGGCGGTAATTTTGAAAAGATTGTGCAGTGGTTGAGGTAGGGGGCCAAAGCGATCCACGAATTCGATTTGCAGCTCGTTCAAGGCTGATTCATTCGCTGCACTTGCGATGCGTTTGTAGAGCATCAGTCGAGTTTGAGGATCTGGAATATAATCGCTTGTGATGATTGCTGGAATATGTAAATTAACTTCACTGACTGGATCTAAAGGCTCGTTTAAATCCGGAGTTTTGCCTTCTTCAATCGCTTTGACGGCTTTATTTAACATTTCCATAAACATGGCAAAGCCAACGGTTTGAATATGACCGCTTTGTTCGTCGCCGAGCAGCTCGCCAGCGCCGCGAATTTCAAGATCATGACTCGCGAGTGTAAAGCCTGCGCCAAGTACATCCGCAGCTTCAATGGCTTCAAGGCGCTTGACCGCATCCTTGGTAATGCTTTTGATAGGTGGTGTTAATAAATACGCATAGGCTTGATGATGCGAGCGACCAACTCGGCCGCGTAGTTGATGTAGTTGGGCTAAGCCGAAACGATCAGCCCGATCGATAATGATTGTATTGGCTGAAGGTATATCAATGCCTGTTTCGATAATTGTTGTGCAGATCAAGATGTTGTATTTTTGGTGATAAAAATCCGACATTACCTTTTCGAGTTCGCGCTCACGCATTTGGCCGTGAGCGATGCACACTCGTGCTTCTGGCACGAGTGTGCGAATTTTCTCAGCAAGATTGCCAATGGTTTTCACCTCATTGTGCAAATAGAACACTTGCCCTCCGCGCATGAGCTCACGCAAAATCGCCTCTTTGTTCATGGAATTCGAACTTTCGCGAACAAAGGTTTTGACTGCTAAGCGTCGTTGAGGTGGGGTGGCGATAATCGAGATATCCCGCATGCCAGTCAAGGACATATTCAAGGTTCGCGGAATTGGCGTAGCGGTCATGGTTAAAAAATCAAGATTTGCGCGCAAGCGCTTTAGGGCTTCTTTATGTTTGACACCGAATCGATGTTCTTCGTCAACAATCACCAGCCCGAGAGTTTTAAATTTAATAGTCGGTTGTAGGAGCTTATGCGTGCCGACGAGAATATCGATTTTACCGGCGGCAAGTTCTTGTAAAATATGTTCTTGCTCTTTGGCTGTTTTAAAGCGCGACAGTACTTCGATATTGATAGGCCATTGAGCGAAGCGGTCTCGAAGAGATTCAAAATGTTGTTGAGCAAGCAAGGTAGTCGGTACGAGCAGACAGACCTGTCGACCGGCATGGGTCGCCACAAACGCTGCGCGCATAGCAACTTCAGTTTTGCCAAAGCCTACATCACCGCAGATCAGTCGATCCATAGGTTGAGTGCTGCGCATATCAGTGAGTACGGCTTGAAAAGCATTATCTTGATCTACGGTTGGCTCAAAAGGAAATTCACTGGCAAATTTATCGTAAGCGCTTTGATCAAAATCGTGAGCATGACCGACTTGCGCGGCGCGATGGGCGTAAATCAGCAGCAGTTCAGAGGCAACGTCTTTAGCTTTACTTGCAGCTCTGGTGCGCTCTTTCGCCCATTGCTCGTTGCCGAGGCGATGCAGGGGCGCGGTTTCGGCATCGCCGCCTGAATAGCGCGAGATACAATGCAATGAGCCAACCGGTACATAGAGCTTGGTGTCATCGGCGTATACTAAAGTACAAAATTCTTGAGTGTCGTCGCCGACAGTAATTGTTTGCAAACCTACAAAGCGACCAACGCCATGATCGATGTGGACTACTGGCGCGCCAGGCTTGAGCTCGGTGAGATCGCGAATGATTAAGTCAGGGTTAACTTGAGTTTGTTGTTGGCGTCGACGAGTTTGGGCCACTCGCTCACCATAAAGCTGATGTTCACATAGAATCGTGAGGTGTCGGTCTGGAAAATAAAGCGGATGAGCAAGTCTACTAACACAGATCATCAACTGTGTCTCGCTTGCGAGTGCTGCTTGCCAACTCGCTACCGATTTTAGTGCTGGTAGCTTGGCTTGGTGCAATGCTGGGTTGATTTTTTCAAGCAAAAAAGCTTCGCGACCTGCAGATTCAGCCAACAGCAGTATTTTACGGTCGTCAGCGACGGCGTGCTGAAGATATTGTAGTAGCGCTTGATAGGGCTGAACGGCTTGCTGGTTCACCTGAATATTGATTGATGGCATTTTTGGGAAATTTAGCCGGCCAGTTTTTTCCGCGACTGGTTCGCTGGTATAGAGTGCTCGAGGTAGAGGATCAAGTTTAGCGGCGAGCTCGCTTTCATCGATTAAAATTCTTGCCGGTGGTAACAAGGGCCGCAGGTGATCAATATTGTATTCGTTGAAACGCAAGGCTGTATCGTCAACGAACTGTTTGGCGAGTTCATGGATGTTTTGCGGTAGGGCAAGTACCACGTTTTTAGGGAGATAAGCAAATAAATCATTGGTTTCATCGAAGAACAACGGCAGATAATACTCAATGCCCCCAGGCATTATGCCTTGATTAACATCTTTATACATGGGGCTTGCAAGAGTTTTGTCGCCAAAAGCTTCAAGCCACTGAGCCTTAAAGGTTCGGATACTTCGAGCATCGACCGGGAACTCTCGACCTGGCAACAGATCGATGGCTTGCAACGTTTCAGTTGAGCGTTGGCTTTCTGGATCGAAACAGCGCAGCGTTTCAATCTCCTGATCGAAGAATTCAATTCGCACGGGTTGTTTCATGCCCATTGGAAAGACATCCATGATCGAGCCACGAATTGCAAACTCGCCGTGTTCGAAGACGTTTTTGACAGCACGATAACCAGCTTCTGCAAAGCGCGATCGCAATGAGGCGATATCAATTATCTGGCCCACGCTGATCTGCAAGCTATTGCTATTAAGAAACTGGGTTGGGGCGAGTCTATGCATTAAACTCGGTAGCGCGATAATTAATGCGCCTTGTTGGCGAGTGGGGAGTTGTGCCAATACGCTCAACCGCTCAGAGATAATATCTTCATGGGGCGAGAAACTATCGTAGGGCAAGATTTCCCAGTCCGGGAACAGGCTCACTGAGCTTTGTAGTTCGCTCGGTAGAAAAAATGGGAGTTGTTCATAGAGTCGATAGGCTTCTTGAGTGTTTGCAGCGACAACCAACCAGAAGCGTTGATCGTCTTGTATTATAGCCTGGGCGAGGGTCGCTGCCAATGATGTCGAATTGGTTTGGCCCCAGCGTTTGCGATCGCTAGGACCAGAAGGCAGGTGAGACTGTGCAAGCTGCATACGACCGCTCCGAAATGGCAAGCAAAAAAACAATGGCAAAAGAGCCGTAATCAGGGCACTAGGACAGTTGAACCGAGCCCGCCTTCGCTAAAAGCGGTCTTAGCCTACCACAAAACCGTTATCATGGAGTGATTGCAACAAGTTCTGTCCACGCGCCCTAGGCAATCGATTGGGTGCTTTCATGACTTGTCGATGACTTTTTATTGAGCTCATCAATAAGTAGCGCTATGCTACGACAAAATCAATCGACAGCAAAGAGGTTAATAGTGATTCATAGCTCATGGTCGAAAGTAGGCGTAATGAACTTGAAAGTTTTGACTCGAAGCTACGTGATTGCAGCGTGTCTGCTCGGTGGTTTGCTTAGTTGCAGCACCGTTGCGTACAGCGCGCCCATTACTGATTTTGAGCAGGGCTGGGTGGATGGACATGTGCATATAGTCGATTTCTTTCAAGAGGGCGAGTCGCTTGAAAAATTGATTGCAAGCATGGATAAGCATGAAATTCATAGCGCGATGATAACGGGTATCGCGGTCAAAAAAAAATGGGCGGACTCTGAGCCTGAACGACCAATTTACTATCAAAGCGACGCCTCGCCGCTTTACTGGTTCAGTGCTACAGACCATCTAGTCGCTAAACAAGTCGAGCGCCTCAATGCTGCCCAACGCAAGCGTCTTTATCCATTCATCACCGGGTTCAATCCGACAGATCTTGATTCAGTATCTGAAATTAAGATGTTGCTCGAGCTGTATCCACAGTTTTGGCAGGGTATCGGCGAGGTGTTTACTCGCCATGATGATCTTTCTATGCTCACTGAGGGTGAAGTAGCCCGGGCCGATCATCCGGCAATGTTAAAAATCTATAAGCTCGCGGCAAAACATGATCTACCGGTGCTATTGCACAGCAATGTGAGCTCGAAGCGTGATAAAGAATCGTTATACTTGCCAGAGCTTAAGGCCGCGCTTAAAGCTGCGCCCAAAACACGATTCATCTGGGCCCATGCCGGTGCTAGTGGTACGCTCCATCGTTGGCAAAAACATGATGATCTACATAAACTGCTTGAACGGCTACTTAAGCGCTACCCAAACTTATCAATTGACCTTTCTTGGTGTGTGCTTGAACCTTACATTTTGAAAAAAGGCAAACCAAAGCAGGTATGGCTTGATCTGATTAATACGTTTCCAGATCGATTTGTGCTCGGCAGCGATGTTGTAGGGAAGTACGATAATCAAGGCAACATTTTAAAAGAATTTGAGCCACTGCTGGATGCATTAGATGCGCCAGCGCGGCAGGGCTTGAAACATCGTAATTTTCGACGGCTGCTACCAAAGTGGAGCCCAGGTTATCTCAAAAACTAACTGTTAGGATCAACTTAGTGAACAATTGGTTGGTAACTGGCTTTGAGCCCTTTGGACAAATGGCTCGCAATCCATCTGGCGAAATATTAGCGCCATTGGCGAAGATATTGACTAGTCGCCACGATCGTAAAATATATACGCTAGTGTTGCCTGTGAGCTATCAGCGCAGTGGTGCGGTTTTGCAGCATTGGTATAACCGACACCCGCTTGAGCTCGAGCTTATAGTTGCGCTCGGTGTGCATCGTGGGCACTTTTTTCGATTTGAATCACAAGCTTGCTCACCATTTGCGAGTCAGGCAGTCGATGCTGATGGGGTAGTTGCTCAGAGTCTTGCCATGCCCGAAGAGTTGCTGACAGCCCAATTCCCTTTAGATGCGATGGTCGCAGATTTGGCGACTCAAAGCCCTTGGCCGATGCAGGTTTCAAATAATGCTGGCGGTTACGTTTGTGAAGCGGTCTATCGTGAGGTGTTATCACTCGCAAGCCAGAAGGGCAACCGTTTTGGATTGTTCGTGCATATACCTCATTTTTCTCATATTCATGCTCAGTCTCAGCTTGAATTTTTACTACAAGTATTTGCATGGATTGCAAGCTTTATTGAGACTAAAGCATCGAGGTAGTGAGTGGAGTCATCAAGGATGTCAAAGTGCCAAAAGCGCTGAACGTAAATCGTCGCTAATTGGAATACTCTGCTGGGTTTGGTAGTTGAATTGGACCATGGTTGTTAGACCTTTGGCAGCGCATTTGCCTTGTAATACAGCTTGAGATACTTGAAATGAACTATTGCCGACTTTAGTGACCTGGGTTTGTAGTTCAACACAGTGTTGATAGGCAATTTGAGCAAGATACTCAAGTTCGATTTTAACCACAATAAGCTGCCATTTGTGAGGATCAAGGTCTGGTGTAAACAACTTAAAGATCGGCAGGCGGGCAGATTCAAACCAGCGAGGTACCACTGTGTTATTGATGTGACCGAGGGCATCAGTTTCGTAAAAACCTGGTTGAATGTTTTGCGTTAGCATCGCGCCATCCTTGTGATTTTAACAAAAACCAGTCTTCTTGCGGCTAGTAGGCCAAAGACTGGTCAAGTGCTGATGTCTATGTTTGGCTACTTGAATAGCGAGTTGACAAGATTGGAGGCAATCTTGCCAATAGACGAGCCGCTGAGTGCGTCGCTAATGCCGCTAAATGCACCGAGCTTTTCTTTGTGATTTGATGCAAGCTCTAGAATCATCGGTAAGACTGCAGTCAGACCTGTGCGAGCTTTTTCAACGTCGACATTGGCATTGGATGCAATTGAGCTCACATCAAGGGCGCCGATAAGCTGATTTACTGATGATGGAATATCGGTCAAATTAAACTCTGAACCTTTAGTACCGAGTAGGCCGAGTACCTTCTGTGCAGCATCTGGTACAAAAGCAGATGCTTGCTCAGCGGAAAAGCCAGTGTTCTGCACTAGCACATCTTTAATGCCGCCAATTTTGTCTTTTAAAAGTGTTTCCAAGATATTCATAATTGAGTCTCCAGATTGAAAAAATTGCAACAAGGATTTTCGATGCCTATGATAATGCAGTCACTATGAACAATAAACCTGGAATTCGCAACCTACCCACTCATAGCAAATGGCAGTTGTATTTGTATGAGTACGATAAATGTCCACGCGCCCTAAGGCGACAATATTTGAATCTACGCACAGTGTCGATAAAAGCAACGAGTTCACGTTTTGTTGTCGCTACTTAATAGAGTCTACAAAGCTAATAGCAAGATAGTGCCAGCAGAGCTATGGCTCTGCGCTTAATATTAGGCGCCATTTGCAGCACTTTTTTACAGGATCTTAGGAGAACCTACTATGAAAAAACAACTACTATTGGTTGCTATCGCAGCGCTTGGACTTTCAGCTTGCGATGTTGATGTTAAAGATGAAGGCTCACTACCTGATGTTGACGTCCAAGGCGATGCAGGTCAAATGCCTGAGTACAACATAGAAAAGACCCAAGAGGGTGAGATGCCGTCGATGGATGTCGATATGGAAGGCGGCGCAATGCCAGACGTTGATGTCGAGACTATGGATGTTGACGCGAGTATGAAAGAGACTAAAGTCAAAGTGCCAGACGTTGATGTCGAGATGGAAAAGAAAAAGATATCAGTACCTGACATAGATGTGAGCATGCCTGACGAAGAGTAAATGTTTAGAATTTGGGTGCAGCTTGAAGGTTGCATCCAATTTCTAATGCGAGTATCATTCGAACACGTGGAGAGGTGGCCGAGTGGCTGAAGGCGCTCCCCTGCTAAGGGAGTATGGGTCAAAAGCCCATCGAGGGTTCGAATCCCTCCCCCTCCGCCATTAATTGCACCCGTAGCTCAGTTGGATAGAGTACCTGGCTACGAACTAGGGGGTCGGGCGTTCGAATCGCTCCGGGTGCACCATTTCATTATTACCAGTCGAAATTGATGCTAAGTGTTTGAAAGGTAAGGTAGTTTTAGCGGTTCGAAATCCAGCATTCCGGTCATATATCAGGTTATCGGCAAAACATAACCGCAGCACGTTAATCTTCTCCTCAATACCGCCCAAAGCCCAGTATTTATAGGGGTTTGAGGGCATTGTTAAAGCGGTTCGAAAAGTCTGATCGAACTCCGGTAGAATTGTCCCACATTTCGCCATTTTTTCCTGAATCACCAGCTTCTCTCGTTCAAGATTACTGATTTTTTGTTCATAGGCTGAGCGTATTTGCGGCATGTTTGTCTCAACAATTTGCTCCAAGAATTGATCGACTTTTGATTCGATAGACCTGAATTCTTTTTCCAAATCTTGCTTCAAAGTTATGTGACCATGTCGCCTGTCATCCCAAATATCTTTGAACATCAGATACGCCACCTGAAATAATTCTTCCGATGGTGTCAGCTCCTTGAGGATCTTTTCAAGGTTTCCTTCCATGTCAGCACGTTTGATGGATTTGCGATAATCCGGACAATCTTTTGTCGCATAACACATGTAGTAGGGATGCTTGGTTCCATTGCGGCTTTTCGACCAGCAGGATGTCATGGGCGTATTGCAACTTCCGCATAAGACAAATTGACGCAGAGGAAAGTCATCGCCGATATTCTGTCTTGCAGGTGCTTTGACGTGTTCGTTCAAACGCTCCTGGATTTTCTGGAATGTCTCCAAAGAAATCAGCGGTTCATGTTTTGCAGGCTACATATGTATGTCCCATCGTGGAATGGTGATATAGCCTGCATAAATGATCTTGTTCAGCATATTGCTTACGCGCTGAAAATGTACCGAGCCTGATGGATCGCGCGGAAACTCTGGAGAGTTAATAAGGAAGCGTTGGACTTCAGTTTGTGTGGCAAAACGTCCATAAGCAAAGCCTTCAAGGGCTTCTTGCACAACATCTGCCAAAGCGCCGTTCTTGATTAATACTCTGCCGCTATGCCCCTTCACATTGGCATAGCGATAGCCAACAGGCGTGTAGAGAGGCCAATACCCATTCATGGCGCGTGCGCGCATGCGGTTCTTTGTTTGCTCTGCATTTTTCTGCCTGGAGTGCTGCGATACACTGGCCAGCATGTTCTCGACCAGAATGGAGTCTGAGTCTTCTCCAAACTCAATGGATGGGCTTTCAAGCTTCCCGCCAGCGGTTTTTATATCAAGACGCAAGCGGATATGAGCTTCTACTGATCGTGCGAGGCGAGAGATATCGTCAACAATCACGACATGGGTCTCTTTTTGTTTTTTCAAAAACTTCAAAAGAGCGCTTAATTCGCTGCGGTTATGAGATGCGCCCGAGATGCTGTCCCGAAAAACCGCCACGACATCATATCCTCTCAGGGATGCATAATGTCGGCATCGGGTTTCTTGACTATCGAGGCCGCTGCCTCGTGTTGTTTGCTGCTTTGGGTCGGACACCCGGCAATAGATTACAGCTTTACGATATGTATCGTCATACATAATCCAGATCCTTTCAATGTTGTTTATGTTATACGTTATCTCCGCCCTGTGGCCGGTATGCAGCCTGAAAGAACTGTGGATGCAACAGGGCGGAGTCCGAATCTACCTTGCGTTGACTGCGTTTTGCAATTCCCTTCTGCTCTGGTGTCTCGATTGTTTTGGCTTGCTGCACTGGGTGCTGGTGAAAGGCACTATCAACGGATAGCGTCATCATGCCCCAGAGTATGCGAAGCAATTCCTCTTTTTGCTGATGTGTTAAATCAAACCGTGCGAGATGCGGCATATATTTTTCAAGATTGCATGTCATAAAGCCCCCTTTCATTTGGGCATGTCATTTTTCGTGAGTTGGCTGATGGTGAGTTGTCACGGTATCAATGGCGTGACTTAAGATTGGGAAACAAAAAAGCCCGAGCACATAGGCTGCGGGCTTTTTGTTTCCATAGAGTCGTGGTGTTGATACGAAAAGTCTTATCTGATTTTGAGGGTGTAAAACAAGGAATAAATTCTTAAATCATACAATCGTATTTCCGTTTCCCAAAATAAATTCAAAGCGGCGATAGCATGAACCTGTCCTACCAAAAAACCTAAAAGGAGGCCAGTGTATGACAACGTCTAAAACACCAACGCATAAAAAGGTTGTGGAATCTGCGCGCAAAGCTGCAACGTCCAAAAAATCAACCTCACCACCAGACTATGTGAAATCTCTTGCACGTATTCAGGATCGCAGTCTTGCATCTGAGCTTTTGCTTGAGCAAGCGGGATTGGAATTTGATCAAGGGCACGCTTCTTTGCGCATTAGCTGCAAAGGTCGCAAGGTTAAGCACAACGACAAAAGCACGATATTAATGCGGTCGCGACATTTCATTTCGAAAAATGTCACTGGCTTATTACCGTTCAGCAAAGTAATGAACCTGGGCGTTTTTTTGAGCTCGCTTTCGAGGTTTTCTTTCACCTTTTTGGACTGCTGATAGGATTTTTTGGTCTCCTCTTCTTCCTTTTCAAGGCGCGGTATCTCTTTCCCATGGCGCATGTTGAGCAAGCTGTGTTATTGCCACAGCTGCTCCACCATGTCGCTCAACTGCCTGAGAAAGGGCAGGAGATGAATGTCATTGTCTTTGGCTCGCCCTTTTATGATGATGCACGCTCCCCTGCATTTTCCATGAAAGACGGGCAAATTCCATCCGATGGGCATTTCCGTCACAGCCGGATTGATACGCCCTATGGCATTGATGACCCAAAAGCCCTACACAACATCCGTGTGCATTTGGGCTATAAGGATAACAGCGTGTTTATGACTGATCAGCATCGCAACCGCATGCAACGCTTCTGGTCGCTATATCTGTCTCAGAACGCTGCAACATTGATCCGCTTTACGGCTGATATCCCGATGTTACTTCAAAACCTCAATGGCGCAGCCCCTGCACAGTCCTATGCACCGAGCGACACTGACAAACTGGAAATGATCCAGCTGCGCCCAAGCGAGGTAAGCCAAACGATCTATGAGCGCGCATTAAGTCAGGTTGCGCTCACGCCTGCACAAATCAGCCGTGCAACACAGGTTGAGATTGGTATTACCTGGGATTGCCAAGCCTGTGATCTTGATCTCTATGCACGACCACATCCGCAAGCTGCCATCTTGTTTTTTGGGAACACCGCAACACCGGAGGGCATGCATCTGAAGGACTACCGCAACGCACCTGAAAACCATACAGGGTTTGAAACCATCGTTTTTAATGACACCGTCAATTTGCATGATCTGGCAATCGTGATCAATCATTACAGCGGCGCAACTGACCAGGTGATTAACGGTACAATACGCCTTGCCGCGCATGGTCATGTCTATGTCAGGCCTTTCACTCTCACTGCCGGAGAGGGCAATGGTGCTATCAATATCAAGAACATCCTTGCTTCCGGCACGCCAAGGTATGAAGGCAGTGTCGTTGTTGATCCTTTATCTTTAGTGTCTATTTGATACTGTAAAACCTTGAGTGACGCTGAGAGTTGTTGATCAAGATGAAATTTGGAGAGGGATTGGGTTGTCCGATTCAGTATTTTGCCATATCCTACTTCAAAGTAGTTCATTCTTACATGTGGCGTCACTGAGAAGCCCCTGATCCTGTGAATTCTTAGCTTGTGCTTGATGGTAGTTGTAAACATTCGAAAAAATTAAAAAGTTGGAATATTAAGCGTGGTTAATAAAAGGAAAAAGTATCAGCCAGCGCAACAGACAGCACTGGTTACAGAAGTTGGTAGAGTATGTCCATTATGCGCAAAATCTTTGTTTGTAACTACTCGCCCCATACCTCATAAAGCTCACCTGTAAAAGCCATCTGGATAGCGGCAAGTGGGTTATATCCCAATGCAGACATAGTCTGCAGATAGCTTGATATTCGACAGTATGCAGCGGCGCAGGTCTCGCTGCGAAAACAGCCTGAAACTTTCTGCTTCACTTTTCCCATGCGCAGCTCGCGCTCTGCCTGGTTATTTGTGAAAGGTACATATTTCTCACGAGCGAAGAGAAGCACGGCTGTTTCATGCTTTTTTAAGCGACCAAGTAAATTTTGAGCGTCGGATTGTGCGACTCGACCCGCTTGCCCCGGTTGCTTCTCGAGCGGAGCAGGCATCTCTTTGGCGCCATGAGTTAAGATTGTACGATAGCGCTTTGAAAGCGTGCGTAGTTGGACTCACTCAACACTTTATTCTCACTGTCTGATACAGCTTTACACGTATCAAGCAGCAGCTTTTTCAACTGAGCCGCCCACCGATGCTCGTTTGACTCGACAATAAATGCGAGCTCGCGAACCAAATGTGCGCCACATAAGCCGTGCCCACAATTATTATAGGTTAGATATGATGCCCAGCAGTCGTGTACGATAATGCCCCCATATCTAGGAATAACACCGTTATGTTCAATTGCCTCTTTACCTCGTTTTGGATGAAGGAGCTTTACAGTAATAGAACCTGCGGTATGAACATGGACCCACTGTTTTTTTCGACTCACCCGCATAGAAGTCTCGTCGACATGGATTACAGGACTTGCCAGAAGCTCTGCAATAGCGAGCTGCTCCCAGCGCGCAAGCGCTTCGCCTAGCTTAAGCATGTAAGAAAGCAGTGTTGACTCGGCGATCGTCTGACCAATCATGGCTTTTATCATCTGCTGACAGCGCTTGAGCGGCACCATTTGAGCAATAAGAAGATTGAGAATGTAGCTTTTAAGCCCGCTGCCATATTGAAGCGGGCCTGCCATATCTGGGGGAAACTTGCCCTTGTTTGAAGTGTCACATTGGCTACAGTGCTTCACTTCTGCAACAACGCGATGAATTTGCTTCTCGAAGAGGATGTCGATTTTCGTGCGAGTCTCGGTTGTCACTACACTCACGCGGGTTAAGTCTGCGCCGCAGACTTCGCAGTCGGTGACAGCACGAATCTCTTCTGTCTCAACTTCGCGAAAGTTATTCGCTTGGCCTTTGCCACTGCGCCCTGTTGGGTTAGAACCTGACTTGACTGAACTGTTGTCTTTTTCTGTCTGGGATGGGGGAATGCTTGAGTTTGTGCTGTTCTTGCGCGTTGTTTTCTCAAGGAAGACGCTTACCATAATTTCGAACAAGGCAATCAAGGAGCACATTAAAGTCAACGCTTCAGGCGAGAGCTTGCCCTCGGCTTTGAGTCGAGTTGCATCGTCTTTGATTCCAGCGAACTGAGTTCGCAGCGATTCTTTGTTCATCCTTGCCATAGCTGTGTTGTACCAGATCGTGGGGAAATATCAACTGGTGGGCGGACCTATGGCTTGATGGGGGTGAGTAGTTACCTTTGTTTTATATGAAAAAAAACGAAATTATACTGATTTTGAGTTGACGCACATCTATCCACTAAACCCTACATCCGATGAAATTAAATTGCTTGAGAACGAAGAGCGCCTTTCTGAAGATGTAAATGATGAGAGAAATATTATTCCGTTGTGTAAAAACTGTCATGGTAAGTTTGATTCGCCAAGAACAGTTGACGAATATCGGCAGTTATTATTGATTAAGAAAAAACTTATTTCTAATACGCTTCAGGAAAAATTCTGGTCAGAATATAATCTCGAAGAGCAAATATCTGAGGTGATTTCCGCGCTTTATCGTAATCCTGAAGTTGACATTGATGTTGAAATTGATTTCACACCAAGAGCGCTTGATGAGAAGCTAAATGATACAATGTCTAATCTCACTGGTCGCAAAATACATCATAATGTAAGAGATTATTATTACCAAATAAAAAGGCAGCTTGGATTGTTGGATCAAAAATATGAAGATTTGTCAGAAGCGATTGCCTGCCAAGTCAAAGCCTACTACATAAAACAAAAAAGTCTTGGTTCTAGTCAGCAAGAGATATTTGAGAATATTGTTTTGTGGCTTAATGTGAAAACAAAGCCAAAAACATCAGAAGCTACTGAGATATTGGCATCATTTTACGTGCAAAATTGCGAGGTTTTTTAATGATTGTTCCAAGTAAAGTAACTCCACTGGATGAGTCCATTATTGGGAAAATGCCACACTTGATTGTTGAAGGTGTAGAATATATTTCCATATCAGATCTTTTGTCTTTGAGGTTAAAGAAATTTAATGATATTAGCGAGTTTATACTGGCATTGGATGCACTTTACTCTTTAGGGAGAGTGGATCTGGATGAGAATGGAGGTTTGCTTCGCTATGTTAATTGAGATTTTTTGCGATAAATTTAGACAGGAACGACTTCATTTTAAGTCTGGTTTAAATGTTGTACTAGGCGATGAGGCCGCCACCAACTCTATCGGAAAATCATCGCTGTTAATGGTGATTGATTTTGTATTTGGGGGTGACACTTTTCTAGAGCACAATAAAGATGTCGTCGAAGAGATGGGTGATCATGAATATTGTTTTCATTTTAAGTTTGATAACGTCAATAATTATTTTAAAAGAGCAACTTTTTCCCCTGAGTTGGTCTATGAGTGTGATGCAGATTATTTAGAGGTTGCACCAATTTCAATAGATCAGTATAGGTCTGTTCTAAAGCTGAAATATGGTCTTTCGGATTTGAATTTAACATTTAGAAGTATCGTATCTTTGCATTCAAGAGTTTGGGGTAAAGACAATTTGGATGTTAAGAGGCCGCTTCACGTACATAGGAATAAAAAAACTGGGAGTGTGTCGATGACTTGTTAAAATTGTATCGACAATTTGATGCAGTTAAAATTTTGACGAAAAAATTTAAAGATTTAACTGATGATAAAAAAGCTATTGATAGCGCCTTCAAACAAAAGTTGATCGACAAAATCACAAAAAAACAATACAAACAAAATGTCTTGGCGATATCAGAGATTGATAAAGAGATTTCAGATATAAAAGTTAATTTGGCTAAGTATGCAGTTAATATTTCTGAAATTGTGAATCGTGAAGTTGCTGAGTTGAAGTCTAAAAAGGATAGTTTGCTTCGCGAGCGAGCAAAAGTTGATGCTCAGCTTCATCGTATAAGGTCAGATCTTTCGCATAATAAACATGTGAGTAGTAAGACATTCAGTTCATTGGTTAAGTTTTTTCCCGAGATTGATCAGGAGCGTGTGTCAGAAGTTGAAGAGTTTCACTCGAAAATGGCCCGGATTTTAAAAAAGGAACTTCTAGATAGCGAACGAACTTTGGCCGAGATGCTTGATCAAATTGATGCTGATATTTTTGAGATTGATAAAGACTTGTCGCATACATTTTCTAGCATAGATAAACCAGAGGTGATTGTTGATAGAGTTCATGAACTGGCTAGCAGAAGAAGCTCTGCCGAAGCTTCAATTCGCTATTTTGATGTCCATGATCAAGTAAATGATGATTTGGGAGAGGCTAGAAAAGAACTTAATGAGACTAAGTTAGCTAGTCTTAAATTTGTGCAAAATATTGTAAATGATAAAATCAGGAAATTGGTTAATCAGGTTTATGATATACAGCGAAGAAGTCCTGTTCTTGAGCTTGTGCAAAAAAATTATAATTTTTCAGCTGTGGAAGATACTGGCACTGGTAAAGCCTATTCAAACCTGGTTTTGTTTGATATTGCTGTTTTTAGTACTACTGATTTGCCGTTTATTATTCATGACTCTGTGCTTTTTAAAAATATTCAAACAGATGCTGTTGCACGTATCATTGAGTTATACGGTAAGGAAAGTAGACAGTCCTTTATTTCTATTGATGAAGTTGAGAAGTATGGCGTAGAAGCGTCGTCTATTTTGAATTCAAGTAAATTCTTAGAGCTTGCTGATGATAAGGTTCTCTATAAAAAAGACTGGCGAGTGAAGGAACCCAGTTAAATCCATCTGTTTATCATTTTTGCTGGGCGTTTTATGAGACAAATTCAAAACCAAAAACATGCAAATGCATAAACCCGATACAATAATATCCGGTGGTCAAACCGGCGCAGATCTCGGC
>Ga0115549_1000755_pt1 | contig 20429 bp, 17 predicted proteins | sample COGITO_mtgs_1004_2_FD_87176 | JGI IMG/M metagenome (GOLD analysis project Ga0115549, IMG submission 87176) | Pelagic marine microbial communities from North Sea - COGITO_mtgs_100430 | ecosystem: Environmental > Aquatic > Marine > Epipelagic | place: Germany:Helgoland, sampling site Kabeltonne...
ACGATCGCCAGACCGGTGACGGAACAGACAATGATGGTGTCGATAAAGGTGCCCAGCATGGCGATGGAGCCTTGGCGGGCAGGGTGATCGGTGTTGGCGGAGGCGTGGGCTATGGGGGCGCTGCCCAGGCCGGCTTCGTTGGAAAAGATGCCTCGGGCCATGCCAAAGCGGATGGCCTCTTTGACCAGAGCCCCGGCAAAACCGCCTGCGGCGGCAGTGCCGGTGAAGGCGCTTTCAAAGCACAAAGCCAATGCAGCAGGGATGGCACTGGCGTGGTCTGCCAAAACTACCAAGCCCGCCAGCAGGTAAGCCAGTGCCATAAAGGGCACGATAAAGGTGGCCACAGAGGCAATCCGTTTCATGCCGCCCAGCACCACCATGCCGACCAGAATCGCCAGGGTGACGCCGGTGATCCAAGCCGGTAGGCCAAAGCTGTCGCTGAGGCCATGGGCCACAGAGTTGGCCTGGACACTGTTACCAATCCCGAAGCCGGCAATCATGCCGAATACCGCAAAGGCGATGGCCAGCCAATGCCAGTTCTTGCCCAGGCCATTCTTGATGTAATACATGGGGCCTCCCACGTATTGCCCGGCGGCATCTTTTTCCCGGAAGTGCACGGCAAGCACCGCTTCGGCGTATTTGGTGGCCATGCCCACCAGGGCAATCAGCCACATCCATACCAGTGCGCCGGGGCCGCCGGAGTGGATGGCGGTGGCGACGCCGACAATATTACCGGTGCCAATGGTGGCGGAGAGGGAGGTGGCGAGGGCCGCGCCCGCGCCAATGGTGCCCACGCCGCGCTGGGGGCCCAACATTTGTCGAAAACCGAAGCCCAGCTGGCGCAAAGGCAGGAAGCCAAGAATAAGTGTCAGGTATATGCCTGTGCCGGCGATGAGAATCAGCGCCGGCCATCCCCACAGAAGACCACTAATCTGTTTGAGTATGGTAACCGTCTGTTCCATGACTATCGTCCAATGCCCCGAAAGGCCTTAGGCTAGGGGAATTTTCGGGGCAGGGAAAGCGGCGCGCTTTTTGTGGGTACCCACATACGATTCCGTTCAGTGCCAACTGGTTCAAAATTATTACTTGTTTCGAATGTTACCGTATTAAAGTATTAGATTGTTCAAGTGAGTGTTGGTGCCACGAGCCCTTCGTTCTCGAGATACCTCATCCAGCCTGTCGCGGGTTCGCCTGCCGGGGGGAGCAATGTCCAAGGTCGCACAGTTAAAGCCGGTTTCCGGGAAATTCGCGCCAGGTAACATGCCGCGACCGCTTGAGAAAGTGTGCGCGCGCTATCTTTCTCTGAGCGCCGCCTACCTTGGCGATATGCTGGATGGCGCCGATGACAAGCTGTTTGATCTGGCCGAGAAGCAAACCGATAGCGAACGTGAACGCTATTTCGAAGCCATGCGAGAGTTGCGTATCCAGCGGTCCGGTTTAGTGTCCAGCTTCAAGCAGGCGATCAACCATCAATTTTCAAGTCTAGCGCGGCCGCCGGAAACTGAAGCGCTGGAGCCAACCCCGGTGGATCTGGATTCTTTGACGTTGGTTAACGAGGACGAGTTAGAAACCTCCGTGGCGCTGGACAACATGGCGCGCCGTGCCCGTAATGACTGTAACGAGCAGTTGAAGGTGCTTTGCCACCGCATTGAATACCTATTTGAAAGCAAGCGGGAAGTGAGCGAGAGCAACAACCCCCTTGAGCCCCGTCAAATGGTGGCCTGCTTTAATAAAGGGTTAGAAAAGTTATCATTGGATATCAGGGCTCGCCTGATCATTCTCAAGCTGTTCGAGCGGGAAGTCATGGCGGAAACCGGCTATTTGGTCAGCGAGGCCAACAAGGTATTGATTGATGCCGGGGTGCTCCCGGAAATGAAATCCGCCCCTATCGCTCCGGCACGCAAGCCGGGTTCCCGTTCGCTGGCCAACCAGGGTAATGACAGCGTCGTACCTTCCGGGGGCAGTGTCGGGGGGCCAGTAACGACCAGATGTTCGGCCTGCTTCAAGAGCTGCTGGTTACCATGCGCGGCATGCAAGGCGCCACCGGTGGTGGTGCGTCAGGCGGCGCGCCGGGCGTAGCCAGTGAGGTTCCCATGGCGGTTATGCACAATGGGGTACCCTATATGAATGGTGCTCCGGTGGCGAACGCGGCATCGGTGCATCAGGTCAGTTCGGATGATCTGCTCGGCGTATTGAACCGCTTGCAGCGGGTAGAGCGTAGTTTGGGTGAGGATGAGGGCGAAGACCGTGCCGACCTGAAAACCGACCTGTCTGAGCTACTCAATAATGAGCATGGTGAAGCCATCCACGCACTGGATCAGGCTGATGACGATGTCATTAATCTGGTGGCCTTGCTATTCGACTTCATTTTGGATGACGAAGGCCTGCCCTCAGACATCAAGGCGCTGATTGGTCGCCTGCAGATCCCGCTGTTGAAAGTGGCGATTATGGATAAGGCCTTCTTTAGTAACGACAATCACGAGGCTCGATTATTGCTGAACATGCTGGCCAGAGCTGGCAGCCAGTGGGATCCCCAGCAGGGTATTCAGGATGACCTGTATCAGCGAATCAATCATGCGGTGCATCGCATCATTGATGATTACGAAGATGATGCCAGCCTGTTTTCCTCGTTGTTGCAGGAATTCCAGCAGTTTTTCGACAATCAGAAAACCCGTTCCGACCGTGTGGAGCAGCGGGTCCGTGAAGCGGAAGAGGGCAAGGCCCGTGCAGAACAAGCCCGCAATGAAGTGGTGACGGTGCTGGATAAGCGCATGGCTGGGCGACAGCTGCCCGATGTGGTCGTGCGGTTGCTTCGCCAGGGGTGGCAACAGGTTTTGTATCTGACCTGGTTGCGTGAGGGGGAGAATAGCCCTCTGTGGCAGCAGCAGGTGAAGGTGGTGGATGCGGTGGTCTGGAGTGTGCTGGAGCACCGGGATCAGGCTGCGCTGGAAAAACTCAAGACGCTCAGCCCCAAACTGCTGAAGACCTTGCATGATGGCTTGACGCAGATTAACCACGATGCAATGGAAACCAAGCAGTTGTTGGTTAAATTCCGTGATGTGCACCACCGGTTGCTCAAGGGCTTGCAAACGGAGCGGGTGGCAGTGGAGCCGGAACTACCCGCCCAACCGGCACAGCCAGAGACCGTTCCTGAATTGCCAGAAAACCATTTTTTGGTGAAAAAATGCAGCCAGCTCGCACCCGGCCAGTGGATAGAAATTCAGGACCAGGATGAACCCCGTCGCGCCAAGCTGGCGGCTAATATTCGTGCTGGCGTCAAAATGGTTTTTACCAACCGCCGTGGCATTAAGGTGCAGGAGTATTCCGCTTACACCTTGGCCGTTGCCCTGCATAACGGGGCTGTTAAACTCATTGAAGAGGGAGCCCTCTTTGATCGGGCTTTGGAAGCAGTTATTGGCGATCTGCGTCGTATGCAAGGCAATGTGCAACACTAAGGATAATGTGCTGCATCGGGTGCTGGAGGCGCAGGTAAAAGGAGCTTGCGCGGGTGCTTACCCTTTCCGAACATCGAGTCGACCAGGCACAGTGGTGCCCTTCCCCTAATTTCAACGATCGCCCCGATCCTGCTGATATCTCCCTGCTGGTGATTCACAACATTAGCTTGCCCCCGGGCCAATTTGGTAGTGGCCATATTCAGGCGTTGTTTCAGAACTGCCTTGATCCAGCGCAACATCCTTATTTTGAAACCCTCCACCAGCTGACGGTGTCGTCTCATTTCTTGATTCGTCGCGATGGCAGCCTGGTGCAGTTTGTGCCGTGCGATAAGCGGGCTTGGCATGCCGGGCTCTCGACATTTCAAGGCCGTGAGAATTGTAACGACTTTGCCATCGGCATTGAGCTGGAAGGTACCGACACAATGCCTTACGAAACCGCCCAGTACGTTACGCTTGTTGCGCTTACGGGGCTTTTGCAGCATCACTATCCTGCTATTGTTGACACCCGTATTACCGGCCATGAGCACATCGCCCCGGGGAGAAAAACCGATCCGGGCCCTGCCTTCGACTGGCAGCGTTATCGTCAGCAGTTGGCCGCACTTAAGGAGCAAACAGCATGAAATTTATTGTTTTGATTGTGGTCATGGGGTTACGCCGGATGGACACTGGCTGGCCCAGCTTGCTGGCAGGTGATGAGCGGCACCAGTGCTGGTTGCAACGGTGTGGTAACCACATTGGACAGCCGGGCCGTGTTTGGTGGGGCGCGGTGCTGTTGCCGGCTGTGCTGATTGGCTGGGGTGCGTGTTGGTTATCGGGTTTTTGGGGGCAGCTGCTGGTGCTGGGGTTGGGCACCCCTTTGCTGCTTTGGTTGATCGGTAGTTACAGCGAGTTTCGTCATGTGGATGAGCTACTGGTGCGCGGCCGCATGAATGATCCTGAAGGTTTTGCAGCCTTGGCCACAGACGAGTTTTCTGTGGATGGGGTGCCCGGAGACCCGGCCTATCACCAGCAATTGAACGAGCAGATTCTGGCGCGGGAGGAACGTCTTTTTGTGGCGATATTCTGGTTAGTGTTATTGGGGTTTGGTGCCGCGTTCCTGGTGGTGATGAATCATGCTTGGCTGCAACGCCAGCGGCGTCATTGCAGCGAAGGGGATTCTCCTTGGCAACAGACACTGGATGACTGGTTACGCTTTCCCGCTCGACAGCTGCTGATTCTCAGCATGGCATTGGCTGGCGGTTTCAGCGCGGTGATGAACCAGATGCGTGGTAGTTGGTGGCAGTTGCACCCGCCCGCTTCATTGCTGTTGTCCGTGGCTAACGTAGCGAGAGAAGAAGACAGTGCGGCTTCCTCCGCCACGTTGAACGTCGCCATGGATCAGCTGGAGGGGCTGCAGGGCTTGCTGCTGCGCTGCGTCGCCATCTGGCTGATTGTGGCCGCGCTGTGGATTATATTGCTGTGAAAATGATGAGGTAGCCTGTCTTGTCGAGTGGCTTTATGGGTAACGAGGAAAGACTCAAAAGAGCTGGCATTGGTCGAATTCGCGTTTGTCGGTGCCGGGTTCAAGATAGCGAAACAACAGGGATAAATGGTTCATATATTGTGAAGGCTGATTTTTTTCGTCATTGGCCAACTTGACCGGCAACCGGTCTGCAGCGCTAGTATAAGCGTCACCGGTAACGCGGCAATCATGTTGCTTCGCCTCCGTCCGGTACAGCGAGACCACAGATCTCAGGCCCAGCCACCCTTTGGGTCTCTTTTCAGCGTCGTTGCAGTGATCCTGCGACGGCGCTTGGCAACGCGAAAAGGATGCACGCCCATGCAAAAACGCAGTTTTTTTGATGACGTTGATCCGGCAGAAACCCGAGAATGGCTCGAAGCCCTGGAATCGGTTGTCGAGCGCGAGGGACCAGAGCGAGCCGCTTGGCTACTCGACGCCATCACCAACGAAGCCCAGGAACAAGGCGTTTATCGTACCCACCTTAATACGCCATACCTGAATACTATTGCGCCCAAAGACGAAGCCGCCATTCCCGGTGACATGTTCATGGAGCGCCGAATTCGCTCTCTGATTCGCTGGAATGCCATGGCCACAGTCATGCGGGCGAACATCGATAACGATGATGAGTTGGGTGGCCATATTGCCTCCTTTGCCTCCTCTGCCACGCTTTACGATGTGGGGTTTAACCATTTCTTCCGTGCCCCCAGTGAAGAAAACGAAGGCGATTTGGTGTTCTTTCAGGGGCATTCGGCACCGGGCGTGTACGCGCGGGCCTATTTGGAAGGGCGCATCAGTGAAGAGCAGTTGGATAATTTCCGCCGGGAAGTGGATGGTAAAGGGCTTTCGTCCTATCCGCACCCTTGGCTCATGCCGGACTTTTGGCAATTCCCCACTGTATCCATGGGGCTGGGGCCGATTCAGGCCATTTATCAGGCCCATATCATGAAGTACCTGCAAAACAGAGAGTTAATCCAAAAGGATAACCGCAAGGTCTGGGCATTTCTTGGTGACGGAGAAATGGACGAACCCGAATCCCTCGGTGCCCTCGGCCTGGCAGGCAGAGAAAAACTGGATAACCTGGTGTTTGTGGTGAACTGCAATCTGCAGCGGCTGGATGGCCCGGTGCGCGGCAATGGCAAGATCATTCAGGAACTGGAAGGTGTGTTCCGTGGTGCGGGCTGGAACGTTATCAAGGTCGTGTGGGGGCGTTTGTGGGATCCGTTGCTAGAAAAAGACAGCAAGGGTCTGTTGCGTCGCCGTATGGAAGAATGTGTCGACGGCGAGTATCAGGCGTACAAGAAAAACGGTGGCGCTTACACTCGAGAGCATTTCTTTGGTGAAAGCCCGGAACTGAAGAAATTGGTCGAGCACATGAGCGACGATGATGTGTATCGCCTCAATCGCGGTGGCCACGATCCCTTCAAGGTGTATGCGGCCTATCACGAAGCGGTGAACCATACGGGGCGGCCCACAGTCATTCTGGCCAAGACGGTTAAGGGCTACGCCACCGGTGCCGGCGAAGCGGTGAACAAGACCCACCAAATGAAGAAACTGGACTTGGAAAGCCTGAAAGATTTCCGAGACCGCTTCGATATGCCGTTCACCGATGAACAGCTGGAAGATGTCCCCTATTACCGCCCGACGGATGATTCCCCGGAGCTGCGTTATATGAAGGAGCAGCGCGATAAGCTGGGCGGTTACATGCCAGTGCGTCGACGCAAAGCGAGTCAGCAGCTAGCCATCCCTGGGCTGGATGTATTTGCCAACTTTCTGGAAGGGAGTGGTGACCGGGAAATTTCCACCACCATGGCCTTTGTGCGCATGATGAGTACCCTGATCAAGGATAAGCAGATTGGTGATAGGGTGGTGCCTATTGTGCCTGATGAAGCGCGTACCTTTGGTATGGAAGGCCTGTTCCGCCAATTGGGCATTTATTCCTCCGGGGGGCAAAAATACGAACCCGAAGATGCCGGCCAGATCATGTATTACCGGGAAGAAAAGAAGGGCCGAATTCTCGAAGAAGGAATCAATGAGGCCGGCGCCATGTCCGGTTGGCTTGCTGCAGCTACCAGTTACAGCATTCACGATTTTATCCTGATTCCGTTCTATATCTATTACTCCATGTTCGGCTTTCAGCGCGTGGGCGACCTGACCTGGGCAGCAGGGGATTCACAGGCGCGGGGTTTTCTATTGGGAGCCACAGCGGGGCGCACTACGCTTAACGGTGAAGGCCTGCAGCATCAGGATGGCCATAGTCATATTCTTTCCGGCACGGTACCCAACTGTGTCAGCTACGATCCCACCTATAGTTATGAGCTAGCCGTGATTATTCAAGATGGCCTCAGACGGATGTATGAGGATAACGAGAGGGTGTTTTATTACCTGACTTTGATGAATGAAAACTACATTCATGGGGCCATGCCCGAGGGGGCTGAAGAAGGTATCCGCAAGGGCATGTATCTGTTGCGAGAAGGTAAAGCGAAGACCAAGAAAAGCCCCAAAGTGCAGCTGCTGGGAAGCGGTACGATTTTGCGTGAAGTGGAAGCGGCGGCAGAACTTTTGCGGGAGGATTTTGGCGTTGCGGCTGATGTATGGAGTGTGACCAGCTTTAACGAACTGCGCCGTGAAGGCCTGAAAATGGACCGCGATGAGATGCTCAACCCGGAAGGTGAGCGTCCGGCAAGCTGGATAGAAAAATGCCTGGATGGCCGGAGTGGTCCGGTGATTGCCTCAACGGATTACATGCGGGCCTATGCCGACCAGATTCGGCCCTGGGTGAAAGCGCCCTATGCGGTACTGGGAACGGATGGATTCGGGCGCAGTGATTCGCGCCAGAAGTTGCGGCACTTCTTTGAAGTCGATCGTTACTTTGTGGTTCTGGCTGCTCTTAATGCCCTGCGCAAAGAGGGCAAAGTTGAGGTAGGGCTGGTAAAACAGGCCATCGAGAAATACGGCATTGACACGGATAAACCCTATCCGGTGATGCATTAATCGCACCCGTCACTGATTATCGATCGGTGACCTCACCATAAGGAGTTAAGGTGTGAGTAAAACGCAAATTCATGTTCCCGATGTGGGCAGCAGTGATCCTGTTGATATCATCGAGATCAGCGTTAACGTCGGCGATACCATTAGCGCTGAAGACACGATTATCGTGCTTGAATCTGATAAGGCCACCGTGGAAGTGCCTGCGCCCCAAGGCGGTAAGGTGGCTTCTATTAGTGTAAAGGTGGGCGACAGGGTTAAGGAAGGTGATGCAGTAATGGAGCTGGAGGTAGACGACGATGACGATACCGATAGTGCCGATGATGTATCAGACTCTGAATCAGAAACCGAGACCGCCGAGGGCGATAAAACCAACGATGCTAGTTCGCAGACGCAGAATGCAAATGCATCGGAGAAGCAGACAAAGCCCACTTCAAACGAAAACGCGGATAAGTCTACCGAGCGGGCTGCACGTAAATCGGAAACCGTAAAGGTGCCGGATCTGGGCGACATTGATTCCGCAGAGATCATTGAAGTGAATGTGGCCGTGGGTGATGAGCTTGATGAAGAGCAAATCATCGTAGTGGTGGAATCAGACAAGGCGTCTTTGGAAATTCCCTCACCAAAAGCCGGCAAGGTAGAATCCGTTAACGTTAGTGTCGGCGATAAGGTCGCTAGTGGTGATGCGTTGATCACCCTTGCCGTTACCGGTGCGCCCGCAGCAGAAGAGAGTGCAGAGCCTGAGCGCGAACAGGGTGATGATGCCGGTAAAGAGCCCAGCAACGACAGCGATGAACAGGATGGGGCAGAGCAGGATACTCCCCCTGAATCTGCTTCTTCTAGCGGTTCTACACCGTCCCGTGCGCAACCCTCTGATGCCGGTGGCTCGCCTTCCCGCCCCGTTCATGCCGGCCCGGCGGTACGCAAATTGGCCCGCGAAACGGGGGTAGATTTGTCCCAGGTCGGCGGCACTGGCCCGAAAGATCGCATCCTCAAAGATGACGTGCATGCCTATGTGAAGCAGCGTTTGGAGGGGCCGCAGAGCGGGGGCTCAGCGGGTGGAGTGGCGATAGACTTGCCAGAAATCGATTTCAGCCAGTTTGGTGAAGTTGAGCGAGTTGAGTTGAACAAGCTGCGCAAGGTATCGGCGCAAAACCTGACCCGTTCATGGTTGACCATTCCCCATGTGACCCAGCATGACAATGCGGATATCACCGACTTGGAAGCGTTTCGCAAGAGCGAGAACAAGCGCCTTGAACGTGAAGGGGTAAAGCTCACCATGTTGGCTTTCCTGGTAGCGGCCTGTGCACGGGCGTTAAAGGAATATCCACGTTTTAACAGCTCTTTGGAAAATAGCGGCGAAGCATTGATTGAAAAGCGGTATATCAATATTGGTATCGCAGTCGATACACCTAATGGATTGGTTGTGCCGGTGATCAAGGATGCGGATAAAAAAGGGCTAAAGGCGATTGCTCAGGAGATGGGAGAACTGGCAGAGAAAGCCCGTAATCGGAAGCTGACCCCTGCGGACATGAAAGGCGGGACTTTCAGCATTTCGTCTTTGGGGGGGATTGGCGGTACGGCGTTCACCCCGGTTGTAAACTGGCCGGAAGTGGCGATTCTCGGCGTCAGCCGCTCCGACATGCAGCCGGTCTGGGATGGGAGTCAGTTCCAGCCGCGGTTGATACTGCCAATGAGCCTGTCTTACGATCATCGAGTCATTGATGGCGCGGCAGCCGCACGATTTACGACTTATTTGAGCCAGTTATTAACGGATATGCGTCAGGCGTTGTTGTAGTTGAGCTGGCAAACGTAGCCAAGAGGAATAAAAAAAGGCCTTCGTGTGAAGGCCTTTTTAAAGGGCACTAAAAGCACAGGGTTAACGTTTTTCCTTTTTTTCGCGGCGATCGTCGCCACGCTTTTCACGTTTGTCTTTCATCTGCTTGAGTTTTTCCTGCTGCTCTGGGGTGAGCAGAGCGTTGATCTTTTCTTGGGTTTCATCATGCAGTGATTTCCTTTTTTCGCCCTGTTCTTTGAAGATGGTGCTCAGTTCGGCACTTTGTGATTCGGTCAGTTCCAGTTTCTTGGTCATGTGTTCCACCATCTTTTCACCGCCCCGGTGACCGGGACCCATGGCAAAAGCGGATGTGGCAAAAATAGCTAGAACAACGATAGCGATCTTTTTCATGGGGCTTTCTCCTTGTGACTCTAATTGAGCCGTTGAATGTGATGGAGAGAGTATTGCGTAAAAAGGTGCAAGGAATATGCAGGAAAAAAGGAAGAAGCAGCTACACCCTCACGTTACGCTACAATACGGTGATCATTTTCATGATCACAACCACTGAGGCCGCGCCCAGAGTTGGGCGCGGCCTCAGTGTAGAAAAGTAAAAAATCCAGGATGGACGTTTTAACGTGCAGTTTGAGGTTCGAACCTTGGGGCCGTCATGGTGTTTCCAGCCGATACCCTACCCCGTATACACTGCCAATCCAGTCATGGGACTGCTCATCGCCGTCGCTGAGTTTACGGCGCAATTTGCGAATATGGCTATCGATGGTGCGGTCCGAAACCACACGGTGATCGTTGTAGATCTCGTCCATTAGCTGGTCTCGGGACCAGATACGGCCGGGCTGTCGAGAGAGGGTGCTCAGCAAGGCAAATTCAATAGCGGTAAGGCCGATGCGTTGCTGGCCCTGTGGCTGTTTGAGAATGGCTTCGTAGCGTTCCTCGTCCAGTTGCAAGCTGTGCTCTTGTTCGGGCAAGTCGGGATTGGCGCGTCGTAGCACCGCTTTCACCCGGGCCACCAGTTCGCGAGGGCTGAAGGGTTTGCAGAGGTAATCATCTGCGCCCAGTTCTAGTCCCAGTAGCCGGTCCACTTCATCTACCCGGGCAGTGACCATAATAATCGGTACATTGCTGTATTGGCGGATGGTCTTGCACACCTCCATGCCATCTCCGTCGGGTAGCATCAAGTCTAGTATGATTGCTTGAAAGGATTGCTCATGGGCCATGGCCATGGCAGCTTTGGCGCTGTCTGTTTGTTTTGTCTGAAAATGAGCGTGATGTAGATAATCTGCCACAAGCTGTGACAGGCGAGGCTCATCTTCTACGATCAGGATGTGGCTCATAGGGCATGTCCCGGTAACGAAATATGGATACGAACCCCACCCAGAGGGCTGTGCTCTGCATGAAGCACTCCGCCGTGGGCTTGGACAATGCGTTGGCAAATGGCCAGTCCCAGGCCCGACCCGCCGGTGCGGCGATTGCGCGAGCTCTCAACTCGGTACAAGTGATCAAACAGTTTAGGTAGGGCATCGTCGGAGACGCCAGGGGCGCTGTCGTCCACCGTCAATTGCCAGGTATTGTCTTCCTGTTGGCGCAGGGACACCGATAGCTCGCCGCCGTCGGCGGTGTACTTGAGGCTGTTCTGGAACAGGTTATCCAGTAACTGCCGCAGGCGCACAGGATCCTGCTGGATCAGAGCTTGGTCGGGTAAGGCGGTTCTACAGGTGATGCCACGTTGTGCGAACGAACTGTGATAACTGTCGAGAACGTCTTCTATCAGGCTGCTCAGGTCTTCCAAACGGAACTGGTAGCGTAGATTGCCACCGTCGGCCAACGCCAGATCGTGCAGGTCGTTAATCAGGTGGGTAAGTTGAGCGACCTCACTTTCTAATCCTTTCAGGCTTTCCTGATTCAATGGTCGTATGCCATCGCAAAGTGCTTCTAGCTCGCCTTGCAGAATGGCTACCGGAGTACGCAGTTCATGGGCGATATCTGAGAACCAACGCTGACGGGCCTGTTGGCCCTGGTCGAGCCGTTCGGCGAGCTGATCGACCTGACGGGTCAAGGTGCCGAGTTCATCCCGTCGATCACTGGCCAGGCGAGAGTCGTAGTTACCTTCCTGTAATTCTCTTGTATGGCGTGAGAGCGCCAGAATTGGTGCCACCAGATGGCGGGCCAGCAGCCAGGAGACCAGTAGAGATAAGGCAAGCCCCACACAGAGCATCCACAGGGCAAAGCGAAGCTGCCGGCCCATGAATCGGCGATCTAGTTTGTCGCGAATAGCTTCCTGGTCTGGGTAGGTTAGATAGCCCACGATGCGGTTGTTATCTTGGATAGGAACGTCAATACGGTATTTTTTCGGGGCAGGCGGGCCAAACAACACACGCTTGTGGGCATCGAGCAATTGCAGGCGGCGGTGATCGCCGCGCTCGTCTTTTCCTTCCTCTCGATCCCCGGCTAGCCAGTAAAGCCGTTTGAGGCGACGGGGGTCATCGCGAAGAAATTGCCAAGAGCCCTGCTGTTGGTACAGGTTGCCCAGGTGGTTGGCCAGCCGTTCCACTTGGGATTGCTGGCGTTCGTCCAAGTAAGTGTCGAGGCTACGCACGAAAGACAGATAATAGAATCCGCTGGCGGCTAGGATAAGAACCAGAAAGGTGCCCAGGAAAATCAGAAACAGCTTATTACGAATGCCCATGGCGCTACATCATCAGTCAGGGCATTCAGTGTAGCGCGCTAGCGTTAGAGGTGGGCCGGTTTGCACAATCTTTCCATAATACAAAGCCACACGCCCGAAGCCAGACAAAGAAACGCACAGGAATGGGCGCTTTGTTTTCATGTTTGGCCTCAAGCATCGGGCATGTGGCGCGCACTTAGCGGTCCGCTTTGGGAATCCACAAAGTTTCAGGGTGCTCGTGGCGCAGGTTGATCAGCCGTGCCATAACAAAGAGCAGGTCGGAAAGCCGGTTGATCAGCGCCTGACTCACGGGATTGACCGCGTCTTCGTCGGCGTCGCGCAGGGCTATCACGTGGCGCTCCAGTCGGCGCGCCACAGTGCGGCAGTGGTGGCACCAGGCGGCATCAGGATGCCCACCGGGAAGGACAAACTCTTTCAGTGGTGGCAGCTCGGCATTGATAGTATCGGCTTGGGATTCCATCTCTACCAGGTCATGATCATCGATTACCCTGTGGCCGGGAATCGCCAGCTCGCCGCCGATGTCGAACAGCATTTGCTGTATTAAACCCAACAACGCATCCAAATCTGCATCCTGCGGGCGTGCGCGTAACACCCCAAGGGCGCTGTTCAGTTCGTCGAGCTCGCCCAGAACCACAATGCGAGGGTCATGTTTGCTTACTCGGGAGCCGTCGGCCAGTCCGGTTTCACCGGCATCACCGGTGCGGGTTATAACCCGGTTGATGCGGGTCTTGTCGAGGTTTCCGGTTTTATTGGTGTCACTCATTACAGCTCCATGCCCAGTGCAACTCGGTAATGGCGTTCTGGCAGCGGGTAGAGTACCGCGCTGCTGCTGGCCGGATTGTAGTTACCGTAGTCGGCGTTCACGTTATCTTCCAGATTGTAGACACCGGCTTTGAGATAGAGTTTGCGATAGCGGGCAGTCAGTTGCAGATCAGTGGTGCGATAGTGGTCCAACTTGCGGTATTCGTTGTCCAGGTCAGCATCGTAGTGTCGGTCGCCCACATAGCGGTGGCTGATCTGGGCGGATAGCCAGGATAGCGCCTGCCAGTCGGCGATTAACTTCATGGTGTGTTCGGGTACCAGGGGCACATCGTTGCCGCTGAATGGTCCGCCATCAAAGCGGGCTTGTTGGGCGCTGGCATTAGCGGTGAAGGTGATATCTTTATCCAGCTGCCAATGGGAGTTGATACTAACGCCTTTATGAATGGTCCGATCATCCAGATTGCGGTTGGCGAAAGCGATGGGGTCGTAAACAATTTCGTTATCGATTTCGGCACGCCAGAAGGTGAGGGTGGAATGCTGACGTCCTTGCGACCAGCTGGCCCCGGTGGTGTAACTGTGGCCAGTTTGTGGATCAGCGGGCGGATTAAAGGGCGAAAGCTCATCCACGTTGGCGATTCGCACACTGCGCTGGGCGCCGGCGAAAAGGGCTAAGTTGCCAGTGAACGTATAACGGATGCCCCCCTCGTACATTTCACCGTCTTGTTCCTTGTCGGCACCTTCTCCGCTGAGCGTACTTTCCAGATGGCGGGCGCCGGCGCTGACAGACAGTTTCGGGGTTAGGCTAACCAGGTTATGCACGTACCAAGCACGCTGGCTCTGTTCTAGCTCACGATCGCCGAAATTGGTGCGGCTGGTGTAATCGTATTCGTGCAGATCGAAGCCTAAGGTCCAGTTATGGATAGCGCTGCCGGTGGCGGTCTGGCCTTCTAGCTTGGGGGTAAAGCTGTAGCTGTCGACCACGGATTCACCATTGAAACCGCCGGAGGGGTAGCGGTATTCCTGGGTTTGACGGCGGCGGCTGGCGTCCAGGGTCAGGGCAGTGTTGCCGGCCATGCCAATACGTACGCCAGGCATCAGCCAGTAGCTTTCCTGTTCGGCTTCATCGTCGGGGGTATCGGCGCCTTGCGGGTCATTGTTGAATGCTCGTGGATCGCGGCCACCGGGTAGGTCCAGGGATTGTGTCTCGCCGTTGGCAGTGAAATACGCTTCAAAGCGGTCTTGATGGTAACGCAGATCGGCGAAGGCGCTGTCGTTGCGCAGGGCGTTGTTGTCCCGATAGCTGTCGCTGTCCTGCGTGCTCAGGGCCACGGCTCCACTCACGTTGTCATGGTTGCCGGTGGCATAAACATTGCCGCCCACGTTGTTGTAACTGCCGCTGTGGATTTCCACCCCGGCACTATTGCGGTAGTGGCGGCGGGTAACAATGTTGACCACCCCGCCTACAGCGCCGTTGCCGTACAGGGCGGCTCCGGCCCCAGGCAACACTTCGATGCGCTCAATGGCCGCAAGGGGGAGACCGGTTAGTTGCGGCGGGGCTTGATCGATGTTGGATAGCCGGCGACCGTTCAACAGGATCAGGGTGTTTTGGTTACCGGTGGCGCCGAAACCGAGCAGGTCTACACTGGTTCTGCTGCCGTTGATGCCATACAGGCGGCTGCTTTGCAGGCCGCCTACGCTGTCCAGCACTTCCGCAAGGTTCGTTGCCGGTAGGCTGTCGATGGCTTCTCGGTCGATCACCACGGTACCGGTGGGGAGCTCACCTGCCAAGCTGCTGTTGCTGGCGCCACTGACCTTTACGGTGCCCAGAGCATGGCGGCCGGGAGCGGTGTCCGATGTGCTCTCGGCTTCGTTGGCGATACCCGCAAGCGGGACAGTTAATAGCAAGCTGGCAGCTGCGGGTATAAAAAGCGCACGTTGGTGAGTAGAGCGGCGAGTGGACATTTATCCTCCGAACAATGGGGTCTTCTCGCAGGGGAGCTTACCAGAGGTTGGCGCTTAGCAGGCTGTTGAAAAGCCCTTTGCACACCTGACGCGCCCTGAAGAGACCATAAGATTGCGAGTTAACCTGAAAGGCTGAGCATGCAAAGGGCTTTTCAACCGCCTGTTAGGGCTTGGATGTGAGTGCCTCAACTAGCCGTTGATGGCTGGGCAGGTCCATGCCCTGGGCTTTCGCCTGGCGGAGTAACCAGCCATTGATGGCCTCGATTTCCGTCGTGGCACCCCGCTGACAATCTGCGCGCATGGAGGAGGTGTTGTTGGCAGTCTCGCGGATCACCTGTAGCACGGCCGTGAATGAATCCCCGGGCCACTGCGAGTCTAGTATTGTCAGCAGGGCGTCGGCTTCGCCGCACAGGGTTCGGGCTTGGTCTAGCAGGGTGGGGTCGTTCATGAGTGCGCCGTTAGGTACATCGTACAAGGCGGTGAGCGGATTGATTACCGCGTTGGCCACCAGTTTCCTCCATTGAACTAGGCGTATGTCCGCTTCCCAGTGCAGGTTGGGCCAGTGAATTTGAAGGCCTTCAAACCATTCAGGCGGTTGCGGAGTGCCGCCGATCCACGTGGCATTTTCCGCCACGATGGTGTGCTGTGGCGATTGCCCTTTTACTGCACTGGTGGTAATCGCCTCCAGCATGACGGAGCCTGAAGGGAGCCGGCCAGCCAGCGCGCCTACCCCATTTTGGAAGCGCAGCACCTGTGTCTCGTTATTGAGATGGCCTTTCACCCTCTGTAACGCTGAATCCGTGTAGGGCGTTTTACTGGCTACCAGCACATGCTTAATGGCCGCGGGCAGCTCGGCTGGGCTGACGCAGGGCAGGGTGAGCGACATGCGTTGATCAGCAAAGATAAGCCGCTTGTACAGTGGCGATCGCGGGCTATTGGTGACCACGCTGACGGCATGCCCCGCACGGGCCAGATACCAGGCCGCTAGTGTGCCCATGTTGCCGGCACCGAGCAGATACCAGTGGGGAAGAGGTTCAGTCATGGAGAAATAGTAAGCTCTGTAGCAAAGGAAAAGGAGGTTTTTCTCTGTGGTGGGCAAGCGTGTGGCAGTGTGCTGTAAGGGTAAACCGCTGATGGTTTCTAAGCCGAAGCAAGCCGTTAGCTATCTGCGACGGTGGCCACAATACGCTTTTCTGCCAGCGCCTGTTCCAGTTTCAGACTGGTCTGGTCGAGCATTGTCTTCGGGTTGCTGCTGCCTTCTGAGGCGACCATAGCGATGCTGACTTGCAGGTTGAGGAAGCCGGCGACGGTCTGGTAGGCGCGGTGGTTTAAGTTGTCGTACAGGCGCCGAAAACTAGCGGGATCGCAGTGGTTCAAGTGGGGTTGATGGGTGATCAGCGCAAAGTGATCTTGCTGCAGGCGACAGAGGTGATCCATGGGCCGCACGGATTGGCGCAACCGGCGGCTGAAGGCGAGTACGGCTTGTTGCATGACTTTGGTGCCACGCTTACGTTGCTGCTGCTCGAATTCTTCCACGCGCATCAGTAGCATGCAGGCGGCTCCGCCGCGTTTCTCCGCGTGCTTGAGGGTGCTGTCCAAGGCCCGCAGGGCATCCTGGTGATTGCCGAATCCGGTGAGCGGATCGATCAGTGCCTGACGCTTGAGCTGACGATTCACGGTTAACATGCGCTGGTAGTCGGTTTGTACTCGGTTATGGCGCTGGATAATGCGGTCGGCGGCCATCACCCGGTGTTGCAGCTGCTCGGTCATGGCGGATTTGGAAACAAAGTCATCGACGCCCTGATCGAAAGCCTGTTGCAGAGCGTCCACCCCTTCGCGAGCGGTGAGTAGCAGCACATAGGTGTAGCGGTTGTTGGCTTCGTCGTTCTGGCGAATGCGACGGGTTAATTCCAGACCGTCCATGCCCGGCATCAACCAGTCGGCAACCACCAGATCTGCCGGTTTTTTGGACAGCTGGGCAAGGGCGTCGTGGGCGCTTTGAGCTTGGCGGATGCCGGTATAGCCGGCGGTGGCCAGAGTGCGATTGACCACGGCGGCGGAGAAACGGGCGTCGTCTACCACCAAGATATCGAGTTCAGAAACGGTCATCGGATTTCTTATTGTTTGTAGGCCCGCACTATAGCCGGTTTGTGAATTGATTGAAAAGTAGCCGATGGGCGGTGATTTATGGTGGGGTTAGTCCTTAAAAGCGCTATGTCGCTGAATCAGGTAGATCAGGCCCAACACTGGCACGCCCATCAGGCTGGCCAGTAGGAAAAAGCCCGGGTAGCCCAAATTGTCCACCATGCTGCCGGAATACCCGCCAATGGTTTTCGGTAACAAGGTCATCAATGAGCTGAAGATAGCGTACTGCACGGCAGTGAAGGACACATTTGTGAGCTGGGACAGGAAGGCCACAAAGGCGGCACTGGCCAGGCCCGCGGTGAGGTTGTCGGCGGAGATCACCGCATAGAGGATGCGGATATCGTGGCCTGCATAGGCCAGCCACAGAAACAGCAGATTGGTGGCCACGGTGAGAAAGGCGCCCAGGTAAAGCACCCGAATGACACCGTGACGCATGGCCAGCAGGCCGCCCAGAAAACCCCCGGCGATAGTCATGAATAGACCAAAGGTTTTTACCACCCCGGCAATTTCGTTTTTGGTGAAACCCATGTCTTCAAAGAAGACGTTGGAAATAACGCCAAGGACAATATCGGAAACGCGATAAAATCCTATGAATACCAGCAGCAACAATGCCAGGCGTTTGCCATAACGCTGGAAAAAATCCTTCACCGGGTCGAGGTAGCTTTCTTGCACCAGTTGTTTGTCATATAGCGGGGTTAGGGAGAGAGTCTTGAGTAATGCGGCCACCAGAGTGATTGCAAGAGCCAACCTAAGGGTTTCCACCACCAGGCCGGATAAGGCGCCGTTGTTCATCGCGTCAGTCAGCGTTTGCCGCAGTGCGGAGGCCGCTCCAGCGGTGAGCACGTACACCGTCACGAAGGCGGCGATGCCCGCCACAAACAGGGTTAAGAACTTGAGGTATTGGCGGCTGCTGTAGTGCGCGTTTGAAGGTCTGGGATTGGCCGGCTCACGAATGATCAGGGTAGTGATGACACCGACCAGCATGGTTAGCGCCATGAGGGCATAGGTGTTTTGCCAGGCGGCATAGCGGTAAGACTCACTGGTGGAGCCGAGCCAGCTGGCCAACACCAGTGAGCCGGCTCCGGAGGTGAGCATGCCGATGCGGTAGCCGGCGATATAGGACGAAGACATCATCGCCTGCAATTCCGCTCCGGCAGATTCAATCCGGTAAGCATCGATCACCACATCCTGGGTAGCGGCGGTGAAGCCCAGCAGCACTACCGCAAAGGCCATCAAATTCAGGGCGCCAGGTTGGGTTGGGTCGACCAGGGAAATGCTGAAAATAGCAGCGGCAACGGCCAGTTGTGCCACCAGCAACCAGGCCCGCCGTCGGCCTAGCCAGCGCGTAAGGGCTGGCACAGGCAAGCGGTCAATCAGTGGAGCCCAGAGAAACTTAAATGAATACGCCAGCGCTGCCCAGCTGAAGTAGGTGACAGTGGAACGGTCGATGCCGGCTTCGCGTAGCCATAGTGATAGCGAGGAAAAAATTAGTAGCAGAGGAATACCCGCTGAAAAACCATAAAAGAACATGGTCGCCACACGGGGGTGCAGGAAGGCCTTTAGGGATTGCTGCCAGCTAGAAGATTGTGAGGGCATAGGGCTCTTAGCGGGTATTGCTGATGAGGAAAAGACTCATCATAGACGCTTTGTTCCTGCGGAGCGATTTAGGTTCATTGTGGGACAAGAAAATAAGGCTTGGGCACGCGATCATTTATTACCGGAATATTTTCGTCACGTAACCGTTGTATTTGAATCTGCCCTGCGGGTGTGCCGACTAAGGCAATGTGTCTGTCGGAGCGCAACACCCGGTGCCAAGGCAGACGGGTATCCTCGGGTAACTGGCTCATCAACCGGCCGACAAAACGAGCATGGTGCGGAAAGCCTGCCTGGCGAGCCACGGCGCCATAACTGCTGACTTTGCCCGGTGGGATGGCCGCAATAATTTGGTAAACAGCCTCTCGGAATTCTGGATTCATGGGGCTATAGCCTCAAGCGACAAGCTTCAAGCTACAAGGAAAAACGGAAAAAATAAAAGGGCGGCCGCGAAGGCTTGCCCTTTTATTTAGCCAGAACAGCATGCTGGCTTGCCGCTCAGCGCAGACCGCCATCCATGTCGATGCAGCGACCGGTGAAATAGTCGGTCTCGAAAATGAAGGCCACACTGCGAGCAATGTGCTCCGCTTCACCCAAGCGCTTGAGCGGTACCGCCTGCACCAACCGATCGCGGGCTTCCGGTTTCATGGCTGCTAGCATGTCGGTATTGATGGTGCCCGGTGCTACCGCCCCGGTGCGGATGTTGTAGCGGGCCAGTTCTCTCGCCCACACCTCGGCCATGGCCGCTACCCCGGACTTGGCAGCAGAGTAGTTGCTTTGGCCAAAGCTGCCATGACGGGCCAGGGATGAAATGTTCACGATCACGCCTTCCTCGACGCCGGTTTCCACCATTTTGGCGGCGGCTTCCCGGCCACACAGGAACACCCCTGTCAGGTTCACGTCGATCACGGCTTGCCATTGTTGCAAGCTCATTTTACTGATCAATTCACCTTCTTTGGCTTTAATGAGTAGCCCATCGCGGGTTATGCCCGCGTTGTTGACCAGACCGTGCAGGGGGCCGAAATCGGCCACCACATTGTTGAACAGCGCTTCCACCTCTTCTTCTTTGGCCACATTGGCCAGGTAGGCGCGTGCTTCGCCACCGGCCGCTTCGCAGGCGGCTACGGTGGCATCCAAGTCTTCCTGGTTGAGATCCACACAGGCTAGCCGGGCGCCTTTACCAGCAAAAAAGGTGGCGATGCCACGACCCAAGCCACGGCCGGCGCCGGTTACAACAATCACTTTCTGGTTCAATTCCATGGTGATTCCTTACAGTGTCGGTTCATGGTGCAACGGATTATGGTGAGGCGCAGGAGGCAGGCCAATGACCGGATTGCTCAGGCCTGCAGCAAAACGGGAAACGGATGAGCGGGCGTTGAATGCATCAGGAAGCAGAAGCCCAATTGTGTACTTATTTGGCACGGCAGTGCGGTGGCTGGCAGAGAGCGGCATGATTGACGGTATCCGCCCGGTGCCGTGCGCAAGCGCAGTGTAGCCGTGGCGCGGGGATCTGTTCCGGGAGATTTTTTCCTCTCCAGCTCTTGAATC
>Ga0115549_1000762_pt1 | contig 20384 bp, 16 predicted proteins | sample COGITO_mtgs_1004_2_FD_87176 | JGI IMG/M metagenome (GOLD analysis project Ga0115549, IMG submission 87176) | Pelagic marine microbial communities from North Sea - COGITO_mtgs_100430 | ecosystem: Environmental > Aquatic > Marine > Epipelagic | place: Germany:Helgoland, sampling site Kabeltonne...
ATCAGCGCTTCTTTTTGAGAAAAAAATGAACGCCAAGGGTCGCGCGTTTAAATGTCCACGCGCCCTAGATTGTGTTACTAATCAATTTCACAAAACACCAGAGTCACCCGGCGGTTTTTCTGTCGACCTGCTGCAGATGCATTGCTTGCTCGAGGGACGCGCTCACCTAAACCGGTGCTATGACTACGCACTTTTGGTAGTCCTTTAAGCACAAAATAACGATGTAGATGGAGTGCTCGCTTTGCGGAAAGATGGACATTGTAAGGTTCGCTGCCAGTGGTGTCGGCATGCCCAACAAAATCTACTCGGCCAGGAAATGCGATGGTCAATTGAATGAGCTGATCAAGGGTTGGGTAGGCATCGGGTCGCAAATGATCAGCGTCGACATAAAACAGTGAGCGCTCGGGCACTTCGATATAAAGGCGGGTTTGATCGGCAGCCCATTGTGGTGGAAATTCTGGGAGCTGTTTTTGAAGCTCTTTTGCAAGCCGGCGTAAGGCGCGCGGCTTTTTGCTGGGTTGTGTGATGCAAGCTTTGGTTTCATAGGCAGGCAGATCAGTCCAACGTTGGGGCCGTTTTGGATGGCGCACAAAAGGTCCGCCTTGGTTCATCATGGCGATGAAACCTTCCGTTTTAAAGGTTTTACTCGGATCGTGATAACCATAATAGGGATCTGCAAACTGGACTGCACAGCCTGTCAAGCCTAACAAGCCAAGACCCCAAACAACTAACCGTAACCAATACATACCGACGAAATCCCTGCGTTGGTAGAACTTGAGAGGCCTAAGTGACCTAAAGATGCGCAATAAAATCGCTAATGCACTTTAGAACAGACTCAAAACCTCGTTAATAGCGATCTGAACCAATGATCGGACCATGATATCTGGAATCGATCAACTAAAAAGTCATAAATCCTATAACTATTAGAATAAAATATCTAATTTTACCTGTTTGAGCATTGACAGACTTATCAGTTCCCGCCAAAGTTGGCGCTCAGAGACGTTCTAACTAGTTGCTGGCGCGAAACAGGCGAGCGAAGCAAGATCGAGGCGAAAATGTTCGAGAAAGCGGAGTTTACTTGAGGTAAGTACAAGTATACTTTTTCCATTTCGAGGCCATTTTCAACCATGATATTGCGAGCGCAGTCATTTCGCGCTAGTGACTCACTACAGCCGAGCATTTGGCATTTGCCAGATTCGGGGCTCAAAACTTGCACTTTAGGGAGAAACGCATGTTTAAACCGCTCCAGAACATACTTTCACAAACAGGCCTACAATCAGGACCTACGCAACAATCTATCGGTTTACCTATGACAGCCGCAATTAAAAGCGCGGTGGCTTGCATGCTACTGGCAATAATTGCTGGTCCTGCTCATGCAGAGGCGCCAGAAGCAAACGTTGGTACTTTCAACTCAAATGTGGAATACGGCGTAATCTTTAACGGTGGTATGGCAATCGGTGGCGATGAGGCGCTCGAGCTCAGCGTTGGTACTGTGCACGGTGATTCGACAGTTGATCAGTTTACTGCCAATGTGACCCAAGGTGATGGTCTGTCAGTGGCGCTTGGTGGTGCTAGCGCTAATGTCAGTGGTGTTATCTTTAACGGCGGCTTAGTGATCGGTGGTGACATGTGTGCCAAGACAGCAATAGCATCAGTTGGTGCCAGCACTTGTACGTACGGTACTGATTCATTCTCAGCTGAAAGTGAGACTAACTAAGATGCGTTTGCTGGTATTGCTAGGTTGGTTACCGCTCATGGTGAGCCCACTGAGCTTTGCCGAAGCGCCAAGTATTCAAGGTGATGTAACGATTTCGGTTGAGGTTGGTAACGTTGTTAACTATGCCGAGGCGGCTGATAGCGTGGCGCAAGTTGCAATTGGCTCTATGGCGGAAGGCTCCGCAGGTGGTTTTAACGCGACGGTGGTTGCAGGCGATATCATTAATTATTCCTCTGGACGCGGTAGTTGCTCCCAGATCTTACTTGGGTCCGTTGGCATTCCGAGTTGTGTGGGTGGCAGCTCGTCTGCAGACTGACGTTAAATAGTCATTTCGCGCCAGCGACTAAATACGTTGCAAGGTTGTGTTTTGCGACGTTTGCTCGCATCATACTACCTTGTTAGAACAGCGCTATATCCTAACAGCAACTATGTATATGCTGCCTACTTTTAAGACAAGCCACTGTTCTAAAGTGCGATGATTGTCACGACTGCCTGTGTCACAATTACCTGTGACTGGGACTGTCTTTAAGGAGTGCTCTTGATGATCCGAATATTGATCAATGTTGTAACTGTGTCTTGCATCTCGTTAGCTTCACTTGCAATTGCAGATGTCAAAATTCCCGATGATCGTCATATTGGATTTTCTGGCATTGAATATCATGTGCCACGAAATACTCGTATGACACTTTACAAGTATAAAGCAGACAAAAATCGAGATTTATCTGAAGTGTCTGTGCTTGAAGCACAAACTCGTGGTTTACGAGAAGATTCCAACGCACTTAGAACTGTGCAAGGTATTGATGGCGATGTGGTTGCAGATTGCTCGATTGCCATTGGTAATGATACCCAAACTGATATCTTTGCCCCCAAAGAGCAAGTCGTCATCATCGAAGGTGATGTCGTCAATCTTGGCAATTGCGATCAGTAACAGTCATCGATGACTGTTGTAAAGATCTATAGGGTAGTGTTTTGGAGATCTCAGTTCGAACAAAGAAGGTGCATTATACTTCATGTTGATTGCAGTAAGACGGTACCGACTTTTATTGCTCTTCCTTCTACTAGGCGTTTGTTTTAGCGGTTGTACTAAATTTCAGCTTGGCTCAAAAGCACGTCAAATTAATCCTCTCGAAAAGCCCGCCATCAATATTACCAATTTTTCTGATTCCTTGGCCTGTATGGATCATATGCTGCTTAAAATGCCAGTACCAGCCGTGACGATTACGGCTCAGGATATCGAGAATCATACCGCTGAACAGGTGCCGCTGGCCGGTATGAAAGATATGTTGATTGCGGCTCTGGGGCGGATGAGTGAGCGCTCGCAAAAAATTCATTTTGTGGCTTATGGCACCGATATTCGCGATATCTTGTTGCTGCATAAAGCGCACGATCAACGAGAAGCCTTTCAAGTGCCAAACTTTTTTGTGCGCGGTGGGGTGACTTCTTACGATCGTAACGTCTTAGTTAATCGTTTTGGCGGTGGTTTGAGTCATGATGATTGGAATGGTGCTTTTTCAAGTGGTCAAGGCATTACGTATATTGGCTTAGATCTGCATGTTGGTTTAGTGCGGGACTTACGGATTTTATCTCGGGTAAGTTCTGGCAATGTGCTAGCGCTTATTGATCGTGGTTTTGGAACAGAGCTCGGTGGTCGAATTGAAAGCGTAGGCACCGTGTTTGATTTTGGTGTCGATCGCCGTGATGGCGTTGGTCAATCAATTCGCAATCTTGTAGATTTGGCAGCGATTGAAGTAGTCGGTAAACTTATGGATTTACCGTATATGAGCTGCTTACCGCTCAATTACGATGATCCTGAAGTGCTCGCAAGTCTTGAAAAAGAATACTTTCGCTTACGGAGTCAGCCAGCGCATCTGGTCAAAGTGTTACAGTTTCGGTTAAAAGAAATGGGCTACTACGCTGGCGAAATTAATGGCGAAGTCGATCGGCCAACTCAGCTGGCATTGAGCTATACACATAATTTGCTTGAGCTTCCCGAGCGCACACCCTTGATCTCATTCCAACTCTATCAGCGCTTGTTTTACAATAAAGCTTTTGAGTGGCCATATACTTTTATGAAGGGTTATTCGGATTTCGAACCTATTTAAAGTGCTAGGGCGCGTTGACATTTAAATGCGCGACCCTTGGCGTTATTTTCTCAAAAAGTAGAGCTGATCAAAGCCCCGTCCATCTCTACAGCTTCTCTACAAGAGTGGCTCGATGCATTTGAGGGAACAATGAGCCCAGCCCTTTGGGGGTTACTTCAAAACTCGGCATCCTTTGTTGCTTTTCGCTCGTTTGGGCACAGCCAGGCGTCGCTCAAAGCGCCTCGACTGACATGCTTTGAAGCAAAAACTGAGGTAGGGTTTAAATGTCCACGTGTTCTAGAGCTTGTCACTTGAGTCCATGAGAGGGCCTTATTGATCGACAACAATTTCATCTCGTACTTCGCTTGTGCATAAGTGAGCTATTCTTAAAGAGATTTCTTCCGATCTTCAGCTCAGTAATCTGGTTCGAAAGTGTGAAAATAAATTGATTTCATTTACTTTCAAGCAGGATCACTTGCATGACAACGTATCGTGTTTTTGAAAGGCTCTAAAAGGATACAGCATGGCAAGGAATGCCATTGACGAAGCGAGTACAAAGCTCTCAACACTTTTCCAATTGAAATCGTGCCGCTTCAATATATTCGTTGTCGCAATAGCTGGCATTTTGATGGCTAGTATGTCGATACCAGTGCGCAGTGCTGAGCTCAAGGCAAATTCGCCAGTTGTCGCTCAACCAGCGCAAGCGAGCGTTAAGCGTATGACCGTGCGTCGCTTTGAGCTCGCAAATTTTCAAGCGCAGCCAAAGCTTGGCTGGACTCAGGCGGTTGTTGATGAACTGTTAGCCCGTGCTCTTGAGCGGCAGAATGAATTCAGTTTGGCCGAGCTTGACGCAGTAGCGCAATCACTAAGCGTGCGTATGAAACAGCTGGGCTTGATGTTTGGTCGCGCCAGTATTCCTGATCAACAAATTAGCAATGACACTGTGCTTATTGAATTTGAGCAAGGCAAGCTTGGTGAAGTGGTGGTCATGGACGCCCAGCGTATTCAACCAGCAGTCTTAGCACGCCCTTTCAAACCCTTATTACAACAAAGCGCCGTTCGCCAAGAACTCGATGATGCTATTTTGCATCTTGATTATTTACCAGGTGTTGAAGTGTTTGGTTTTTTTTCCGTCACTGAAGAGCCCGGCGTTGCGCGGCTCAATTTGCGGGTGATGGAAGAAGCTGGTTGGTCAGCGAGTATTGGTACTGACAACTATGGTAATGCAGTGGTTGGCCAAGAGCGACTATTTGCAAATCTTAGTATTCTCAATCCCAGTGGCTGGGGCGATCAGCTTGGGCTCAAGATCGGTCGGAGCTATAGTCAGCCAGGATTTTTTGATGGCGCTGTGGAGTATTCCATACCTCTTGGGCGAGCATTTGCGCCACTGCGGTTTTCATTGAGTAACTCAGATTATGAACTTGGGCAAGGATTTGAAATGCTCGAAGTTTTTGGTCGTTCGACTTCGGCAAGTTTAGGGTTTGTGCAATCAATTGATTATTGGCCTAGTCGGTATAGCTGGTTCGGGCAAGTGGGTAAAACGATCAGCAAAGTTGATTCAACTCTCTCTTCAGAAGATTTTTTCAGTGAAAATGATGTGGTCGATCTTAAATTTGGCGCGACGTGGTATTACGCCTTGAGCGAAAGACTACAGCAAAGTCTGCGCGGTAGCGCTACTTTTGGTACGAGTGAGGTTTTAACTCAGCCCAATGGCCAATTAAGTCGCGCTGATAATACCTTTAGCATGCTAGAGCTTGGCTACCAGCTACTCTTAACACCAAAGCGAGCAACTGCAAGTTCAGTGAACTCGGGTCTTAAATTCACGACGCGCTTTTCTCAAGATTTGCTACCAGCGGTCAATCGCCTGGGGTTTGGTGGCGTCGATGGCGTACGAGGACTCGATAGCGGCTTTTTCTCTGCTGACAATGGCGTGCTCGGTACTATTTGGTACGGCTCCAAGCTGTGGGCGGAGCATTTGCCTGGGCAGTTACAGTTGTTTACAGATTTTGGCCAGGGCACTCGATTTGCTAACGAATCAACCTTTGATCAGACCGCGCAATTTGCAAGCGTTGGCGTAGGTTGGCGGTTTACCCAAGGTCCATGGGATCTACGCACTGATCTTGGTAAGGTCATACATCTTGATTTTGATCGAGGCGGGTTAAGCGTCGAGGACCAGCAACAACTCAATGACCAACGGCCGGCTGCTGTGTTTTTTTCGCTTGCTTACACCTTTGAGGAGCGATCATGAAACGTCTGCTACTAATTCTCTTACCGATTGTCTCAGTCGATGTTTTGGCGCTGCCGGAGGGATCCGAAGTTACCCGAGGACAAGCGAGCATGGAGCGGGCTGGTCAAAGCTTATCGATTTCACAACAAAGTCGCCGAGCCGTTATTGAACATGACCAGTTCTCAATCCAAGCTGGCGAACGAGTCAGCATTGAGCAGCCGGACGCCCAAAGCGTGTTACTCAATCGGGTTCGTGCTGGTGGGTCCATGTCTGAAATTTACGGCGCACTCAGTGCGAACGGGCAAGTCTTTTTAGTCAACCCTGCGGGCATAGTGGTTGGGGATCAGGCTCAAATCGATGTGGGTGGGTTGCTGCTCACAACCCATGCGTTGACTGATGAAAGTTTTCTCAGTGATCACCTGCAGCTCAATGCACATGCAGATGCCCAGCGCATTGCAATTAGTGGCAACATTGAAGTTGCGCCAGGTAGTTTTGTGATTGTTGTGGCGCCTTCAATTGAGCAAACCGGACGAATAACCGCTCAGTTTGGACAGGTGAGCCTAGTTGCGGCTGATCAGGCAAGCGTCTATTTGAATACTGGTCACTGGCCTCGTATTGAGGTCGAGAAAGCGAGCTTTGATGCCTGGATTGAGCAAACAGGGGTTATTGACGCACAGCAAGGTTTAATTGAAATCAGCGCAGCCCATGCCAGCGATTTGATTGATCGGGTCATTTATCAAACGGGTCAACTAAACGTTGCGAGTGAGCGTGAGATCGTGGAAGTCGGTGGACAAACCTTTATTCAACGTGGCGAAATTCGGATTGCAGCACGGGATGAGAACAGCCAAGAGCGAGGCTACATTCAGCTTGAAGGTGAACTCAACGCCGATGCAAGTAGCTTCAATCGATCCGAAAGTAATGGGTCTGATAGGAGCGGGTCTAATAGGAACAGCTCACCCCGAGCAGGCGGTAACATCGATATCAGTGCGCATGCGATTCGAATTGGTGAGCAAGCACAGCTCAGTGCCAACGGTCAGGGCCAAGGTAATGGTGGCACTATTGATGTAATCGGTCAGCAGCTTGAATTTAAGGCTGGTGGTAAAATTAGCGCTCGAGCAGGTGAGCAAGGCACCAAAGGCGGCGCGGTTGAGGTCTCCGGCCGTGAACATATTCAATTTGAGGGCCAAGTGGACACGCGAGCTGCAAATGGTCAGGTCGGCCAATTGGTGATTGATCCTCGTAATATCACGATTTCCAATGCAAGTAGCTCGAATATTCCGCCAGCAGGTGATCCAACCCAGTTTCAACCTTCAGCAGATGATGCCAATCTTAATATCGGTATCTTACGATCAAATTTACAAAATTCTGATGTTACAGTGACTACGGATGATGGTGGTGTTGGTACCCAGTCGGGCACAATAACCTTGCTGAACGATATTGACCTCGATGGTATAGGCGATACTGCTGAGCGAACCCTGACACTGCGGGCAAACGACACCATCGAACTGAACGCAAGTATTGCAGACCAAGGCGCAGATCCAGCCGGCACCGTGAATATTGTGATGCAAGCTGAAAACGATATAGAAATGAGCCCAGGTACTCGGCTAAATAGTGGCCAAGGTCGAATCGACTTATCGACCAGTAACGGCGATATTGTGGTCAGTCAGCTGAGTTCGAATCGAGCTAACAACCAAGCAGTGAGCTTAAACGCTGGTGGCTCGATTTTCGATAGTAACGGCCCAAGCGATAATATTTTGCTGACTGGCAGCAATGCTCGGTTACAAGCAAATGCTGGAAGTCTTATCAATTCTCTTGAAGGCCGCTTTCCAATCATCAGCGCTCGAGCGGCCACTTTACAAGGATTTGAACATACTGCAGCTGGGGATATGCGGATCAATCGGCTAGTTGCAACGGCGCAAAGCACTCAAAGCCTTGGCATAAGCACATCCAACGGTACTATAAGCGTGGATGGCTTAGTAACTGAGAGTGAACCTGGCATCAAAGTCTCTGGCTCAGGGCAAGTCAGCCTGACCGCTGCTGGTCCAGGCAAAACGTTGCTATTGACCGATCCGGTGAGTACAACCGCTAGCAACTTAGTATTGAGCGCGCCTAACGGCACCTTTAGTATGACCGGCAATGGCGCGGTGACTAGCACCAGCGGCGCGGTCAGCATTACGACCCAAGGCGATATGTCCCTAGGTCGCATCGAAACTGGCTCGAGCAGCGATACTGCTATCGAGCTGCGCTCAACAAGCGGCGCTGATATTCTCGACGCCGATGATGTCGGCAACGATCAGCTCAATCTGGTTGCCAGCAGTGGTGGCTTACGGATTCAGCGAGTGGACAACTTCGTGGCTTTGGAAACTCAAATCGATCGATTGAGAAGTCAAGACCTAAATGCCTCGCAGTTGGTGCTGAACGAACTTGACGACTTAATTGTCAGTAGTATCGACGGTGCGAGTACTGCAGTGAACTTAACGGCTGGTGGTGCAATGACTGTATCGCGAATCAGCACTGATGGCACCGTAGCGCTCCAGGGTCAAACCATTCGGGGCTCAACGCTTTCAGGCAGTGGCGTGCTGAGCCATGTTGCTGCGCCTAACATCGAATTGCAAGCCGAGCGGGCTATCGGTGATATCAATGCCGATGGCGTAACTGTTGATCGCTACTTCGATGTCGATGGATCAAATATCAGCCTTGAGCTCACCGGTGAGACTGCAACGAGTGATGCCAATGAAATCGCTGTACGCCAAGTGTCGCTAGGACCAACAGGATCCATGCGGGTTAGTCGATTGATCACCCCCAACGAAACCCCAAGTGCAAAAGTAGCGATTGCTTCGGTCAATAACGGCTTAAATTTGCGTACGACTACTGTGGGCTTGGATGAAACTGATCGGCTCAGCTTGCGGTTGAACGATGCCGATGGGCAAAACAACGATCAATTGGCCTTACCAAAACTCACAAGTGTCCAGGATTGGTCGTTAGCAGGGCTTGCACTAAGCGCAACCAGCAGCCGGTCTCGCATTACGACTGACGAGTCCGGAACTGATCAAGACCTAACCGGGCTAACCACCAATATTAGCGACTTGTTGATCAACTCAAATCAAGCTATTAATCTTAATTTTGGCGGCAATAGGCTTGATTTGGCGACTACTAACGGCGATCTCACAGTCCAAGCCAACCGAGCGCTGACGGTTGCTGATATCAATGGTGACGGCAGTAGCTTGAGCACGCAAAACGGCAATATACGACTTGCAGGTGTTGGTACGCTCAAGATCGATGGGACGGTTTTTGCAGCCGATGCGGTCAACGATGAGATCCGCACTGGGTTGATCGACTTGAGCACTACTAACGGTGATATCGAACTTGGATTCAATGACTTGACAATGACCTCGCAAAATCAAGTGGATCAAGATTTAGCGCAAGGTCTGGGCGAGCGACCATCGGAATCAACAAGTATTAGGGTGCGCAGACTCGGTAACGATCAGGGCAGTGGTGATATCACCCTTGGCAATGGCAGTGCTAGAGTGGCGGTGACAGCTCAAGGTGGCGATATTTATATGAGCGCCGGCGAAGACTCGACGAGTCTTGATTTAAATTCTCGGCGTCTCATCTTAAACGACAACGTCGCGATGCAAGCGTACAACCTTGATTCTGACCCAGCAACCGGCACTGTCACGCAAAACGACGTTGATACCGTCTCTGGGGGAGGCGTTGCGCTTATGATTTCTGCGCTTGCGAATCGAGCCATTGAGTTAACCTCAAAAAGTCTTGGATTGCGCGCCAGTAGCACTGAGCAACAGCAAGCGAAAGACGCAACTGACGATATCGAGCGTAACACTGATGACACAGTGCTTGAATCAAGCTTGGAGAATGAGCCAGAGCAGTTAGAACAAACTCGGTTAGCGCTGATGCTTGCAGCGAGTGCCCCTGTTTGCGATGAGGCTTCTCGGGCCCAAGATGCCAATGGATGTGAGCAGCAAGGTGCTTTTCGAGAGTTCATTCGATCGTTGATTATCGGTAAAGGTTTTCCGAAAAGCGTGCGAGGGCTTGATGAATGAAACTAAGCGTTCGTACGTATACTGCTAAAATACTCGTCTTGCTAGCGCTATGGGCGCTACAAATACCAAGCTGGGCTCGTCCTAGTGCTGCAAATGCCAACCAGGCTATCGCTTTGTTTTTGTACAACTTCGCAAATTATGTCGAGTGGCCTGAGAGTGCATTTAGCTCAGCGCGAGACACTTTAAATATGTGCGTTATCGGAAATGCGAAATTCGTTCCGTATCTTGACACTTTTGAAGGTACAATGATTCGCAAGCGTAAACTTTCGATTGTCAAGTTGCCAGTGATTAATCTTAACAAACGATGTCACGTGATTTTTCTCGATGAAGAAGAAAAAAAGACGATCGAGAACATCCAGGTGATCCATCAAAGCGACTTTGTACTGAGCTTTAGTGACGATAAACAATTTGTGCAAGACGGCGGGGTCGTAAGTGTATTTGTACAAGAGCGCGGCGTGCAGTTCGAGGTCAATCTTGCGCAAGCATTAGCTAATGGCCTTTATTTAAGCTCAGATGTACTTGGTCTGGCACGATCGGTTAAGCGATAAAGGCGTTAATGGTGAGGAGTAGGGCAAATGAGCGAACTGTACACAGTAGTAACCACCGGTAGGTATCAAGTAAACGATATAGAAGCCATGCAACGCAAGCTCGAACAGACCTTCAAACTCTCGCCCGCTAAGGCTTTAGGGCTTTTGCGTGGTAAGCCGGTGAGTATTAAAAAATCAGTCAACGCGTCCCAAGCGGCGCGCTACAAAAAAGCGTTGCTCGCATGCGGGCTTGATGCTCAGATTGAGCCAGCAGATGAGCTTGTAGCACCTAAGATCGAGGGTTCAGATTCGCCAAGTCAGCCAGTCCCTCGCGTGGCAACTCCTGCAGCTTCGCCTAAGCCAAGTCAAATCAACAAGTCTGCAGCTGAAATACAGCTCGCACCGGCTGGTGCTCGTATTGGACCTCGACCATCGAATCGACCTATTGCGCTACCAGAGATTGATCATTTGCAGGCCAGTGCCTGTGATCGACTGGCGCCACCAGCTAAACCGGGCCCAGCGCCACCAAAAGTCGATCATCTACAAGCGCAGCAAGTCGATCGCTTAGCACCAATTACCCCATCTATAAGTCCACCGCCAGCTGGTGCTTTTGAATTAGCTTCGCCCGGATCGCGGTTGAGCGATCCAAGTGATGAACCTTTGTTAAGTATTGATATTAGTGAGCTTGAAATCACAAAGCCGGAGTCGAATTAACGAACTGAAAGTAGACCAATCAAAATTGCTTGGTATTAAACGGTATTAAAAGTCACGTTTTATTACCAATAAGTCTATAGACTTTATTTCAACTTTAGCTTATAGCTATAAAGAGTCATATTGAAGTCCCCGCTCACTTGGCAAGGGAGGTCTCTTTGCAGCAGCTCGATATCACCACCAGCCGCGTCCTGCGGCTCGATAAAGCCGGCTTACCGCTTGGCTGGCTCTCATGGGAAGAAGCCGCCGTACTATGGGTTAAGAATCAGGTTATTTGGCATCTTGGAAGTGGCTATGGTGTGCTGCGTGGGGGTGTAAATCGAATGGGTCGACGCTCATGTCTTAAATTACCGAGCATTATTGCGACCGATGGCCAAGTTCGACCCGAAAACCACAAAATCGCCAGTCTTACCAATCGAATGCTGTTTCGACGTGATCGCAATATGTGTTTGTATTGTGGGCGCTTATTCGCTGAGAGCCAACTTACCCGTGATCACATTATTGCCAAAAGTATCGGTGGCGACGATTGGTGGACTAATCTTGCGACAGCTTGTCGACGTTGCAATCAACGTAAGGGCGCGCAAAGTCTTGAGCAGGCTAAAATGACGCTGCTCGCAGTCCCTTTCGTCCCAAATCCGAATGAATACATGGTACTCGCAAACCGGCATATTCTTGCCGATCAAATGGCATTTTTACAGACAGGGTTTTCAAAGCTGGCAATGTAGGCGCCGCTAATGTCCATTATTGTCCAGCATCGCCTTTGGCTCATCGGCTTGTATAAACGCTAACCGCAGTGTTTTGACCTGTTGGTATGGTGCATCCCAACTATAGCTCTGGCATTGTTTAACGGCAAAGCCTTGCTGATAGGCGTCATGCACAATTTGCTCCTGGTCAGCAGTATTTGAAATCATGACGTGAGCAAGGCCATGTTGGTGAAGCGCATTTTTTGCTTTTATCTGCGCAAAAAAACGCTGCAATATTGATGCGCCGGTGCAACTTGAGCGAATATGGTCGGGATTTTCGGAAAATTTGACTTTCACCGCTGGTGGATCAAAACAGATAAGATCAGCCATTGTATTTGCCGGAATTTGCTCAAAAAGATCAGAGACTACAAAATGTGCCTCGGTTGTAGATATTGGCGTACCATTTCGTTCGTAATTTTGCATAGCACAAGCAATGCTGTCTGGATGTACGTCACAGGCAAAGCATTGTTTTGCGCCTCGATATGCACAGAGGACCGGCTCAACCCCACAACCTGTGCCCATAACGATCACTTTTTTATTGGTCAGATCTGAGTTATACAGCATCTCATGGAGTATCTGGCCAGTTTTGCTTGGTTTAAACACTCGATCATTTACTTGAAATTCAAAGTGCTTGAATTGGTATTGCCGAATGCCTTGATTATCGGCTGGATGTTTATTCGCCGCCAGGATGGAGTCTGCTTCTAGTGGTGGGCCAAAGTGTTTTTGAACATCTCGTATCATCATAAACTATCAGCCTTTTTTACGAGCAATTGACAAGAATTGACATTGATCTCACCTGCATTGCCCATTAGCAGTGCTTCGGTTTCTGGGTTTGGTGGATAATAAGGTGGCACCACTGCACCGGCGAGTTTGTAGTTTGACGTTTTATCATCGTGACTATAACGCGGGTATAACAATTGCGGCATGCCATAGACATTCCGTTTTCGAATCGCCGGCGAGCCACTCGTGCACTCATTAATGACTTTGGCAGTGATGTCGGTTGGGAGCGCACTGGCAAGATCAAGTACTGTCACGGGAACAGCAATTTTATCTGTAACCGGTGGTATTTCCTGCGGGCTGTAAAAAAGACATTGTTGGGCATCAGCATGAATCACTCGCATAGCATCAGGTATAACAATGCCAAGCTGCTCACAAATATTTAAGAGCTTGTGAGCATTGTTGACAGCCTCTTGATCAATATCAATCAAAGTAATATCTGCGCCAGTTTTGATATGTAAAATAATCGCTGTCAACGGAAAGCCCGCGCCAACAAATGCAAATTGTTGCTGGCTTAAGTTGTCCTTCGCAATTAATGGTTGACTGGCTCCAGCTGCTACACCGGTGAGCAATTGCATTTCAGCCTCAACAATTTCCTTATAATTATTGAAATAGATAAACGGCTCGCCAGGCAGAGCTGGATTGTTGGCCTTGTATTCTTTCGGCGTATCAAATACTAGAGCTTTAAACTTGGCGAGTTGCAACGGCGCATTGCCAGCTTCATGTAAAAGTTCCTGAGCGTGTCGAGACACACTTGCCGCTGCCGCATGGCATTCGTCATGTTCAAAAATTGAGAAAATAAGCTGTAGTGACGTTTTTTCTAAGCTTTCTTCTGAATGCAACGAGAGCTCGTGCAGCTGCGTCTTCTCCCCAGGCGTCAACGTATCAAGTACGCGCGAGACAATTGGATGATCGTAGCGGTACAAACACACACTGCCAACTAATTCTGATAAATTTTGATTGACAGTCGGCCCTGGGTTCAACGCATCAATTGGATGCATTGTCGGTTCATTGTTTAAGTCAATACCAGCAAGCACATTGCTATTGCCAGCAGCCCAGGCCGAGCGAGCGTCCTCATATGCGTGTAGTCGAGGCACCATTTTTGTTAAAATAGACCGAATTTGATTAAGGGTTGTATTCGTCAGGGTCTCGTTGAGCGGCTGTTGTTGCAATTGTGGTTGCGAAAGTAGCGGTTGTTGATGTTGGCATGCATTAGTGCTGTTTTGATAGTTGTTAGCAGTGTGATGACTATTGAGAGTACTTGTTGATGGCATGAAAATGACTCGCTTAACGTTTGTTTATGGGTCAATAAGGGGATAGCACGCTCAATTCACAGCAATAGTTTTTTGACTGGATAGCAATGAGCTATAGACGAGTATACTCAAAATTTATCGTAATGCAAACCATTCCTATTTGCATTTGATGGCTGATTGCATTAGCATGTTGATAGTCGTGATCTCACGCACTTGGCTGTTGAAATAGAGGTATTTATGTGTTCAATATTCGGTGTCGTCGGTATGACGCACCCGCTTACTCAAACAAATATCCAAGAAGCGCAGCATTTAATGATGAACCTTCGCCACCGCGGGCCAGATGCTGAAGACATGCGGCAATGCTCAGCGCAAACGCTGCTTGGCAGCAATCGCCTACGCGTTACAGACGCGCACAACGCGGCTGCAGATATGCCGATGCTGAGCACAAAGACAGGTAATACTTTGGTTTTCAACGGTGAAATATATAATCATCAAGCGATTCGCGCTCGGCTTGCCGAATACGAATTTAAAACCCACTCAGATTCTGAGGTTGTCCTCGCTGCTTATGATCAGTGGGGACGCGATTGCGTCACAGCGTTCAACGGTATGTTTGCTTTGGCAATACACGACAAGGCAGAAGATAGCGTTTTTCTAGCCTGCGATCCTACCGGGCAAAAAAGTATTTACTTGTATCAAGACACAGATTCGCTTTTGTTTGCCTCGGAAATAGAGCCGTTGATCACAACTGCAACTCGAAGTAAAAGTTGGAATATTTCGGCGTTGCAAGAATTTATCGCGCATCGATTTATTATCGGTGAAGAATCGCATATCAACGAGATTAAAAAGCTAACACCTGGTACTACTGCAGTGGCGTCTCCCAATTCTCCTAGCGGGCTTGCCAAACAGCGGTTTTATAAGGTGCCAATTGGCGATCAGTCAAATCAAGATCAAGAACAGGCTAAGCAAAAGATACTACAGGCTGTTGGCGCAGGTTGCTTAGACACGTTTGAGCTTGAGGTTCCTCATGCGCTTTTGCTCAGCGGTGGCATCGATTCCAGCGCGGTGCTCGCGTTGGCCGTCCAGGCTGAGCTCAGCCCTCAAACCTATTCCATTGGATTTAGGAATGATCTTGCAAGTACTGCAAGCGATGCATCATCCGCGGGTACCTTGGCCAGCACTAGTTTATATGATGAGTTTGAATTCTCTGATCAAATGGCACAAACCTACGCAACGGATCACCATAAGACCGTACTCGATGCGAGTGAGTATTGTGATTATCTTGACAAATGGGCGACATACTCGGGCGAACCGCTTGGATCTCAAGAAGGCCCGTGTCTTGTAAAACTTTTTGAATCGATCCAAAATGATGTAAAAGTTGCCTTTACTGGTAGTGGTCCAGACGAATTATTCGATGGCTATTCATATGGTAAAATAATGCAGCAACAGCAAGTTGGCCTTGCGGATCTGAGCCGAGAATACGCACATTCTTTTACTTGGAGTGGCAATGTCGATTTACAAAAACTGATGCCAAGGCAGGATTATAGTGCCAATTTAGCGCGCAAATACGACGATATTCTTCACTTGTACCAAGATAAGGTCGACAATGTTTTGCAAGCAGTGCAACTGTTGCATTTTCATGGTCGTTTAGCTGCTTATGAGTTTCGACAAGTGGATGTCATCAGTATGCGCCATAGCATTGAAGCGCGCTCACCGTTGATCAATCTCAATATTGTAAAAAGCGCTTTCGATTTCGAGCCAGCATTGAAGCAGCTCAATGGCAGTGAAAAAGGAATTTATAAGGACTCGCTCCGATCCGTCGTACCAGCCTATATTGTCGATCGGCAAAAAAAGGGTTTTCCAATTCCTTCAGAGCTGTGGTTTTCGAAAGCGTTTGAAAGCCGTGCCAAGATTATTTTCAACCAAGACTCGATGATCAACAAACTTAAACTTGTTGATATGGAGTATCTTCACGAGCTGTGGAATTCTCAAGATCCAACGGATCGAAATATTTTTTCAAGATTGTACATACTTGAAAAAATTCTTCGTCGCCAAGCTGAGTTTGTAACTACTGCTGTTGATACGCTGCAACTCGCGAGCTAGCGAGTCGCTGGCGGCAGATAGGCGAGCGCAGCTATTTCGCGCTAGAAACGACCAAAGTCAGACAACTTGCACTTAAATAGCTTAAAATTGGAGCATCCCATGAATACAACATCCTCGCTACTGACAACTTGGGCCACGACTCAAGCTGAAGAAGACTTGATGAACGACGATCACCGACCCTTTTGGCAGCGTATGATTCAATTAGCAGTCCAAGGGTCGCTCAAGGATCAAGTTGTGCTTGATTTTGGGTGTAATCAAGGCGGCTTTTTAGCCACACTCTATGGACAAAGTCCATTTAAAAGCGCGGTGGGCGTTGATTTGGCCCAAGCATCCTTAGCGCTTGCTCGTCAGCGTAACGATGCTATTCCTGCAGAGTTTCATGTGCCAGAGAAGCTCGCCGAGCTCAATGACACGTTCGATCTCGCCTTTAGCCATGAAGTCTTGTATTTGTTGCCATCACTCGAGGAGCATGCACGAACAATCCACGCGGCTTTGAAATCTGGCGGAGTATATTACGCGGCAATTGGCTGTCATACTGATCAACCTTTGTGGCCCCATTGGCGCAAATACATCGCTCAGTACTCAAATATTACTGTGCAAAATTATAGCTTGGATGACTATGCAAATGCTTTCCTGGATCAAGGCTTTGAAGTAGGCATACGACCGCTTGGTATTGACGGTTTCGTGCCGCTGTCGAAGAGCAATGATTATTTTCCGACAGTAGATGATAGCCTACGATATTATTTTCAGGATAAGCAGTTATTGCAGTGCATTAAAAAACACGCATAATGTTTACAAGATTTTGCTATGGAGTAGTGTGCAAAATGGATGAGCAAACTGCATAAGATTGTTTTTTTAATGAGTGACGGCTGGCTGAAACTTTAGATAAAAGTTGACGTTGTAGTCAGCGGTTTAGTAGGTCTAGCGTAGCCTTGCTCTCCTTCGTCTAGGTATGGAGAGTATTGCATAAGAATATCATGGCGACTAATTAGCACCGAGTTGGGACAATTTAGTAGGCGGCGTCCACTAGGCAGCGCGCCGCAGCTAATAATCGATTTGGGCCAAAGGATTAGGACCGCGTTGGCTATCAAAAAATAGTCCAAGATAGTTTCTATGGATTCACGATTGCAGGGCAACGTTCTGACGCTCGTTGTAAGTTTTAATTTTTCTGGTCAGTTGATAAAATTGAAAATCTTGACTACTTCGCGTTCGCGCTCTTCGGTAAAGTGCTGCTAACAGATCAGCAGCTCAACAAAACCGGTCAGCAGTTTACTGCTATATCGAAATTGACGTCATGATCGCAAGCCTGACAATAACTGAGTTCTTGGGCGAGTTGTGCGTTGATCGTCGCCAATCGGTTGCGGATGCCATCGAGACATTGCAGCTCATTAGTGTTGCGAGGCGGAGAGTGTAATAACTTTAGCCGAGTCGCTTGGCATCGAGCGGTTGCCTCTCGATCAATACCAGCGACTAAATACTATACCTAACAGTACTATACCTAACAGGATGCAACTAATGTGCAAAACAGGCTAAAATTTTGGCGATGCTATCGTCATGACTGTCATCAAGGCGCTTAATGTCATGCAAACGAGCGTTTATGCAGTAATATTGCGCGCAACTTTTCACCAGAAGGAAATCACTATGGGAATTATGCAAGAATTTAAGGAGTTTGCAGTTAAGGGTAATGTCGTAGATATGGCAGTCGGGATTATTATTGGGGCCGCTTTTAACAGTATAGTCTCAAGCTTGGTAGATGGCATAGTAATGCCACCAATTGGCGTGCTGATTGGTGGTGTTGATTTTTCAGAGCTAAGCTGGACTATCCAAGCAGCATCTGGCGATATGCCGGCAGTTGCCATAAAGTATGGTGCATTTATACAAACTCTCATTGATTTTATAATTATTGCGTTCACAATTTTTATGATGGTTAAAGGTATTAATTCTCTCAAGCGCAAACAAGACGAATCGCCAACGCCGCCTGCACCACCTGCTAAAGACGTGCAATTGCTTGAAGAGATTCGCGATCTTATCCGTGCGCAAGAGTCACGCTAGGGCTGTATCGAAATTCCAAGGGCTTAAAGGGCAAATTTTTCAGCGCTGGCTTGTTGCCAAATACTCGCGTACGGATTTGAGGAGCCAGTTTCGAGCAATTCGTTCGGGGCGAGGAATTGATGAATCTGATCAAGAGGCTTAGCTTGTTGATCAGATTCATCAATTCCTCGGTTCTAAACAGAAAGTGTTTTGGCATCAGGTCTTGGGGGTGGGCAAAACCAGCAGCAGCAGTAAGCTCGACGAGCGAGTGAATTGTTTTTGCATGGAATCGAGCAGCCCGCTCGCCTTGAATATCTGGAATCAAGCCTCGCTGTCGCCATTGGTCCTGGGTTGCAACCCCGGTTGGACAAGTTCCCAAGTGACATCTTTGAGCTTGTACACAACCAACCGACATCATAAACGCTCGACCGGCATTGCACCAGTCAGCGCCGATCGCGAGATTTTTTAACACGCCAATACCTGAGTACACTTTGCCGCTGGCAGCAAGGCGAATTTTACCCTTCAAACCAGCGCCGACCAACGCGTTGCGCATGACGATCAAACCATCTTGGAGTGGCATGCCAATCCAATCAGAAAACTCTTGGGGTGCAGCACCTGTGCCGCCTTCACCACCATCTACCACAATGTAATCTGGGTAAATTTGAGTCAGTAATATTGCTTTCATCAAGGCAAACACTTCATAAGTTTGGCCGATACAAAGTTTTATACCAACCGGTTTACTACCGCTGAGGTCACGTAAACGAGCGATAAATTCGAGTAATTCAATCGGATTGCTAAATTCACTGTGAGTGCGGGGCGAGATACAGTCTTGCTTTTCAGGCACTTGCCGCACCTCGGCAATTTCTGATGTGACTTTCTTGGCTGGAAGTAGACCACCGTGACCAGGTTTAGCACCTTGACTGAGCTTGAGCTCAATCATTTTGACTGCTGGAGAAGCCGCTTTGTCGCGGAATGAGTCGGCATCGAACCGACCCTTCGCGGTGCGTGCGCCAAAATACCCAGAGCCTAATTCCCACACTAAATCACCACCATGCTTGAGATGATATTTACTCAAACCACCCTCACCGGTATCGTGATAGAAATTACCGAGTTTGGCGCCAATATTAAGCGCTTCAATCGCCGCAGCTGAGAGTGAGCCAAAGCTCATAGCTGAAATATTCAAAAGCGAGGCGCTGAACGGTTGGTTTGTTTGTTCATTACCAATAAGCACGCGAGGTGATTCGTCAGGCGAGGGATGGGGCGCCATACTATGGGCGAGCCAATGATAATCTGCCCGGTCAGTATCACGTTCCGTACCAAAAGGTTGGGTGTCGCTTTCATCCCGAGCACGGCTGCGAATCAGTTGTTTGGCCTCGAATGAATAGGGTGTTCCGGATAGATCATCTTCGACAATGTAGGCGCGCAGATATGGCCGAAGCTGCAAAAATAGCCAACGAAAATGACCAGCAACTGGAAAGTTTCGCGTGAGGACATAGTCGCGCTGAAACCAGTCGTAGGCCGATAGGACTAGTAAAGCGATTGCGAATAGGCTTAGCCAGATTGAGCCAACAATGAGGGCCGTTACCAGTAAAATACTGGCGACGGCTGGTACTACACAGCGTTTCAATAAATCTAACATAGTGTGAATTCCAACTGTCGCGTGTAAAAACTATTGAGTCGCTGGCGCCAAGTAGGCGAGCGAAGGCGCAAATCAAGAAGAAAATGTCCACGCGCCCTAAGGAGTAGCTTTAAGTCATTTTTGACACCGAGTTACCGAGCGCAGCCAATTAGCGCCATAGAGAGTGTAAGTGATTAAGTAGAATTAAAGTTTGAGCCGCTTAAAAATTGTTTCTGGGATATGCTGAATAATGAGCATGATGTAGCGCCAAAACCAAGGCGTATAAATGACATCGCGTCGGCGGTCAAACCCTTTTATGATGGCTGCAGCGACATCTTCTGGTTGCGCCCAGAGCGCGCCTTTTGGAAACTCGGCAGTCATAGGTGTATCAACAAAGCCTGGCTTAATCGTCATAACTTGTACGCCGAAGGGTTGCAGGCGATTTCGCAATCCTTGTGCAAAAGTTGCTACCATGGCCTTTGCTGCGCCATACGTATAGTTGCTCTGTCGACCGCGATCACCGGCTACCGAACCGATA
>Ga0115549_1000768_pt1 | contig 20360 bp, 20 predicted proteins | sample COGITO_mtgs_1004_2_FD_87176 | JGI IMG/M metagenome (GOLD analysis project Ga0115549, IMG submission 87176) | Pelagic marine microbial communities from North Sea - COGITO_mtgs_100430 | ecosystem: Environmental > Aquatic > Marine > Epipelagic | place: Germany:Helgoland, sampling site Kabeltonne...
GCACAGGGCGGCTTCGGCCCCTTTATTACCAGCCTTGGTGCCGGAACGCTCAATGGCTTGCTCAATGGTGTCTACCGTCAGCACACCAAACGCCACCGGCGTGCCCGTGCTGTTCTGCACCGACGCAATACCCTTTGCGGCTTCACCGGCCACGAACTCAAAGTGAGCGGTACCGCCACGAATCACCGCGCCCAACGCGATCACGGCATCGTAGCTGCGCTTCTCGATCACTTTCTTCACTGCCACTGGCATTTCCCAGGCACCGGGCACCCGAATGATTTCGATGTCATCGCGGCTCACCCCGTGACGCACCAACGCATCAACAGCGCCATCCAGCAAGGCTTCTACCACAAAGCTGTTAAAACGAGCCACCACAATGCCATAACGGCCACCGACGTTGCTCAGGGTACCTTCGAGGGTCTTAATGTTTTGCATCTGTTTTGTCCTGATCGCTAGTCGCACCTGATAAACCAAGCGCATCCAGTGGTTTCGATTAGTTGCCTGACGCAGGAAGCCCAATACCCAACGCTTAAATGGGACAGCGTCAGGCGCCGGGCGTCAAGCATCCAGCGTTTCACTTAACTATCTGCGTCGACATACTCAGTGATTTCCAGATCGAAACCGCTCAACGCATTGAATTTCATGGGAGAACTAAGCAAGCGCATTTTGCGCACTCCCAGCGCCTTCAGAATCTGGGAGCCGGTGCCAATATTACGGTAAGCACGGGATTCGCCCTTTGGCTTGCCTGCAGCACCACAGAAAAAGACATCTAGGCGCTCCACAATATCGTTGGAGGCATAATCCTGGCCCAGAATAATCACCACACCGGCATCAGACTGTGAAACGGTTTCAAGCACTCGGTGCATGTTCCAGCCGGTACGGCCATTCATTTTGGCGCTCATTAAATCACGCAACGGATCCACTTGGTGCACCCGCACTGCCACTTCTTCATCTTCATGAATAGTGCCCTTCACCAGCGCCACATGGGTCAGCCCGTCCACAGTGTCGCGGAACGCCACCAGACGAAAATCCCCGTACCAGGTCTCTAGTTCGTGATCGGACACCTGCTCGATGGTCTGTTCGTTCAGGGCACGATATTGAATCAGGTCAGCAATAGTCCCGATTTTCAGATCGTGCTCCGCGGCAAACACTTCCAGGTCTTCACGGCGAGCCATGGAGCCATCTTCGTTCATGACTTCACAAATCACCCCGGACGGCTCACAGCCAGCCAGTGCAGCCAGATCGCAGGAGGCCTCGGTATGCCCGGCCCGGCGTAATACGCCACCCGGCTCCGCCATCAGCGGAAAAATGTGGCCCGGCTGCACGATATCATCGGCGCGGGCATTACGGGCGACGGCGGCTTGCACGGTACGGGCACGGTCGGCTGCAGAGATGCCGGTGGTGACACCTTCGCGGGCCTCAATGGAGACGGTGAATTTGGTGCCAAAACCGCTGCCATTGCTCTGCACCATCAAGGGCAGATCCAACAACTGACATCGTTCGCGGGACATGGGCATACAGATCAAACCACGGCCATACTTGGCCATAAAGTTAATGGCTTCGGCAGTCACATACTCCGCCGCCATCACCAGGTCACCTTCGTTCTCCCGGTCCTCATCGTCCATCAGGATAACCATCTTCCCCTGACGGATATCTTCGATCAATTCTTCAATACTATTGAGCTGCATAACATCACTCGCTGTTGGCGTTGAACGTTAAAAATTCAACGTGGAAAAGCCCGGATCGGCGCAGTACTTCACCTGTGCCATGCCCGCGCTTAGCCCAAATCGTGGCCAAGGCACCTAATACCCTCCTCAACGCCTGATTCGCGTTCTAACTTTCAACTTCTAACTGCCTTTCAAAAACCCATTTTCCGCCAGGAATGCCATGGAAATACCCTCAGAAGTGGGCTCGGCGGCCTTCTCTCCCAAGAGCAGACGTTCCAGATAGCGCGCTATAATATCAACTTCCAGGTTCACTGGCGTCCCCACCTTCCACTGGCCGATGGTGGTCACCTCCTGGGTGTGCGGAATGATGTTCAGGGAAAACACCGCACCCGCCACACTGTTCACCGTCAAACTGATGCCATCAACGGTTATTGAGCCCTTGTGGGCAATGTATTTGGCCAGCTCCGCAGGTGCCTCAATATCGATGCGTACCGAGCGAGCATCCTGCTTCATCTCGACAATTTTGCCCAGACCATCCACGTGACCACTGACCAAGTGTCCTCCCAGCCGGGAAGAGGGCGTCAGCGCTTTTTCCAAGTTCACCGTGCTACCCACGCTGATCTGCGCCAATGACGTCAACGATAAGGTTTCGCCAGACACATCTGCTTCAAAAGCGCCGCCAGGCAGGGCGGTTGCAGTAAGGCATACGCCATTCACCGCAATGGAGTCGCCTAGCTTAACATCGGCGAAATCAAGCCCTTCGCTCTTGATCAACAAGGTCACATCGCCCCCTTTTGGGGTCATCGCGGCCACCTTGCCCATGGATTCGATAATGCCGGTAAACATGGAAACCTCTTGAATTCGGGCGGAAAAGGAGGGGCGTAGATCAGGCCGGAACCAGCGTCAGACGCAGATCATCGCCAACATGGCGCACATCCTGCCATTTCAGCGCCACTTTCTCACTCATGCTGGCCAGTTGCGGCAACCCCAATAACGGCCGCGCGGACGAGCCCAGCAGGGCCGGGGCCATGTACACAAGGATTTCATCGAATAACCCCTCACGGACAAAAGCACCGGCCAATGTGGCGCCACATTCTACCAGCACTTCATTACATTCGCGCCGGTTCAATTCGATTAACAACTGCTGCAAGTCGATGCCCGAGCCGGAAGCCGGCAGATGCATCACTTCTGCACCAGCGGACTCCAACGCATTCTGGCGCCCCGGATGCTCCTCCCCAGCCACCAACAAACAATGCCCTAAGGCGCTGACCACCGGCACATCCGGCGGCGTGCGCAGGGTGCGATCCAGAATCACCCGCAGAGGCTGTCGCACCCAATCGTCGCCACCCGCATGCTGGCGGTATTCGGCCAGGCGCCACTGTCCAGTCCTAACTGTATAAGAGGGTCGATCCGCCAGCACCGTACCCACACCGGTTATCACCGCAGAGCTGCGCGCGCGTAGACGCTGTACGTCTTCGCGCGCGGCTGGGCCGGTAATCCACTGGGATTCGCCATTGGCCATGGCGGTGCGCCCGTCCACGCTCGCGGCAATCTTGATACGGATATAGGGACGCTGACGGGTCATGCGGGAAACAAAACCCGGGTTCAGGTCTCGGGCCTCCGCTTCCAGCAACCCGGCTGCGGTGGCGATTCCCGCATCCGCCAAGCGCTGTAAACCCTGCCCCGCCACCAGCGGATTCGGATCTTGCATGGCAGTCACCACCCGCGTGACGCCGGCATCGATTAGCGCATCAGCACAGGGGCCGGTGCGCCCAGTGTGAGAGCAGGGCTCCAGGGTCACATAGGCAGTAGCGTCCCGCGCCCGCTCACCGGCTTGTGCCAGAGCATGACGCTCGGCGTGGGGAGTCCCGGCGCGGACATGAACCCCCTCACCAACCACCGCGCCATCACGCACCAACACGCACCCTACCCGCGGATTAGGGTCCGTGGTATACAGCCCACGACGTGCCAACTGCAACGCTCGAGCCATGTACTGGTGGTCGGCAGCCGAAAAACTCATGATTCTTTTGGCTCACCCAGCTTGTCACCGGGTTTGCCGCCCGCCTTTTTCAGGCGATCCACTTCAGCGGAAAACTCGGATATATCCTGAAAACTGCGATACACCGAGGCAAAGCGCACATAGGCCACATCATCCAGCTGCTGCAGCTCTTCCATCACAAACTCACCCAGCTCCCGAGCGGGCAACTCCCGTTCTCCAGTGGCCCGTAGACGATGGCAAATACGACTGATCGCTGCTTCCAGATCTTCCATACTCACCGGCCGCTTTTCCAGCGCCCGTAACATACCCGCCCGCAGCTTGGCCTCATCGAACGGCTGACGGGTCCCGTCAGTTTTCACCAACCGCGGCATCACTAATTCCGCTGTCTCAAAGGTGGTGAAGCGCTCCGTACAACTTAAGCACTCGCGACGCCGACGAATCTGCACCCCATCCGCCACCAGACGGGAATCGATCACCTTGGTGTCCTGAGCAGAGCAAAACGGGCAGTACATGGACGTCTCCTAACGGCCTAGCGGAAAGCAACAAGCTTCAAACACAAACCTTACCAATGATAGCGTCACAACACCGAGATTTCAGAGACAAGAAAGCCGCCACCGAAATTCGGTCGCGGCCCTCAAAACGGCAAATTACGAGCACATTTATCCGCATTGCTGCTTGCGGCTTTTTTAGCGCTCGTACACCGGCAGGCGAGCACAAATCTCTTTAACCTTGCCTTTAACCTGCTCGATCACGCCTTCATCACCCATGTTCTCGAGGATGTCGCAGATCCAGCCAGCCAGCGCTTTGGCATCCGCTTCATCAAAACCACGGCGGGTGATGGAAGGGGAGCCGATACGCAGGCCGGAGGTGACGAACGGGGAGCGCGGGTCGTTGGGGACAGCGTTCTTGTTCACGGTGATGTTGGCGCGGCCCAAGGCGGCGTCCGCATCTTTACCGGTAATGTCCTGTTTGATCAAGCTGAGCAGGAACAGGTGATTCTCGGTGCCATTGGAAACCACATCAAAACCACGCTCAATGAACACGCCGGCCATGGCCTGAGCGTTTTTCACCACCTGCTGCTGGTAGCCCTTGAAGTCGCCCTGCATGGCTTCCTTGAAGCAAATCGCCTTGGCGGCAATGACATGCTCCAGCGGGCCACCCTGACCACCGGGAAACACAGCAGAGTTGATCTTCTTCTGAATCTCTTCGTTGGCCTTGCCCATGATCAGACCGCCACGGGGGCCGCCTAGGGTCTTGTGGGTAGTGGTCGTGGTGATGTCCGCAATGCCTACCGGGCTCGGGTACACACCCGCAGCAACCAGACCGGCCACGTGGGCCATGTCCACCAGCAGAATCGCACCCACTTCGTCGGCGATGTCACGGAAGCGCTGCCAGTCGACAATCTGCGAATAGGCAGAGAAGCCGGCCACAATCATTTTCGGCTTGTGCTCGCGGGCCAAAGACGCCACCTGGTCGTAATCAATCAGCCCAGTTTCGTTATCCAGACCATACTGCACAGCGTTATAGGTCTTACCGGAGAAGTTCGGCTTGGCACCGTGAGTCAGGTGGCCACCGGCATCCAGGCTCATGCCTAACACGGTATCGCCCGCCTTGAGCATAGCCATGTAAACCGCGCCGTTGGCCTGAGAACCGGAATGCGGCTGCACATTGGCCCAGTCGGCGCCGAACAGCTCACAGGCCCGATCGATAGCCAATTGTTCAACCACGTCCACATTCTCGCAACCGCCGTAATAACGCTTGCCCGGGTAGCCCTCGGCGTACTTGTTGGTCAGTACGGAGCCCTGGGCTTCCATAACCCTTGGCGAGGCATAGTTTTCAGAGGCGATCAGCTCGATATGTTCTTCCTGGCGGACTTCCTCGGCCTCAATAGCGGCCTTGATTTCCGGGTCAAACTCGGCGATGGACATGGATTTCGGGAACATGGGCTACCCTACGGAGTCAGTGGTGGATTCAGGGGGGCATATTCTACCCAAATCTAGCCGCTTTGGCACTTGAAGTCCGCTCATGGAAACCGGCCGGTCATCTCATGGCGCAAAGCACCTGTTTTCTGGCATCAACCCAGGCCATGCACTTTCACTCACGGCCGCTTTCCGTTAGCTTAGGCGCCAATCCAAGAACCTCTGCCGGGGCCTGCAGCCAACCTGCATCGAGCCTCGCACATTGATACAGATTGCGGTCGGAGTTTATGAGCCAGTACATCTTCACCATGGACAAGGTGGGCAAGGTTGTCCCGCCCAAGAAGCACATCCTGAAGAACATCTCCCTGTCGTTTTTCCCCGGCGCCAAAATCGGCGTGCTGGGCCTGAACGGCTCCGGTAAGTCCACGCTGCTGCGCATCATGGCCGGCGTTGATCAGGATTACCTGGGTGAGGCGCGGCCGCAGCCGGGCACCAACATCGGCTACCTGCCCCAGGAGCCGGAGCTGGACCCGGAAAAAAATGTCCGCGAAATCGTGGAAGAAGCCGTGGCCGATATTCGTGACGCTCAGCAGCGCCTGGAAGAAGTCTACGAAGCCTATGCCGCCGAAGATGCGGATTTCGACAAACTGGCCGCCGAGCAGGCCAAGCTGGAAGACATCATCGAAGCCAGCGACGCCCATAACCTGGAGCGCAAGCTGGAGATCGCCGCCGATGCTCTGCGCCTGCCGCCCTGGGATGCCAGCGTGCAAACCCTATCCGGTGGTGAGCGCCGCCGAGTGGCGCTGTGCCGGCTGGTGATGAGCGCACCGGATATGCTGTTGCTCGATGAGCCCACCAACCACCTGGATGCGGAATCCGTGGCCTGGCTGGAGCGTTTCCTGCACGAATTCCCCGGCACCGTGGTGGCGGTAACCCACGATCGCTACTTCCTCGATAATTCCTGTGAGTGGATTCTTGAACTGGATCGCGGTGAAGGCATTCCTTGGCAGGGCAACTACTCCTCTTGGCTGGAACAGAAAGAACAGCGCCTGGAGCAGGAAGCAAAAAGTGAATCGGCCCACCGCAAAACAGTGGAGAAGGAACTGGAATGGGTGCGTCAGAACCCGAAAGGCCGCCGTGCCAAGAACAAGGCCCGTGTCTCCGCCTTTGAGGAACTGGCCAGCCAGGAATTCCAGAAGCGCAACGAAACCCAAGAGCTTTATATTCCGCCGGGCGAACGCTTGGGCGAACAGGTTTTCGAAATCAAAAACGTGGCCAAGCAGTTCGACCACAAGCTGCTATACGAAGACTTGGACTTCCAAATTCCTCGCGGGGCCATCGTTGGTATTATCGGCCCCAACGGTGCGGGTAAAACCACCCTGTTTCGCATGCTGGCGGGCCAGGAAACCCCGGACAGCGGTGAAATCATCACCGGCGACACCGTACAGATGGCCTACGTGGATCAGAGCCGCGAAGACCTGGATAGCAACAAGAGCGTCTGGGAAGAAGTCTCCGACGGCAATGACATCCTGCGCATAGGTAATTATGAAGTGCCCAGCCGCGCCTACTTGGGCCGGTTCAATTTCAAAGGTGGCGATCAACAGAAGCGTGTCGGCGACCTCTCCGGTGGTGAACGTAACCGTCTGCACCTCGCGAAATTACTTAAACAGGGCGCCAACGTATTGCTGCTCGATGAGCCGACCAACGACCTGGACGTGGAAACCCTGCGGGCACTGGAAGAAGCTCTGCTGGCCTTCCCTGGCTGCGCCATCGTCATTTCCCACGATCGCTGGTTTCTGGATCGGGTCGCCACTCATATCCTCTCCTTCGAGGGCGATGCCCGGGTAGAGTGGTTCGAGGGCTCTTACACCGAGTATGAAGAATACAAGCGCAAGCAGTTCGGTGATGCAGCCCTGCAACCCAAGCGGATGAAATACAAGCGAATCGAAGTCTGATTCGCGCAGCACAATACCGGCCAACAACATCATGCCGGTGCGGGAACGCAACGGGGGACAATATGCACGAAAGACGAAGGGCCCATCGGGTGGACTTTGACGGGGAAGCCACCTTGACTTTCCAGCAGGAGAGCCACCCGGTGTCGCTGGACGACATTTCAATCATAGGTGCGCGCCTCAACAGCAGTACGTCGCTGGCGTTGCCCGACTCGTCCCAGGTCACTCTGACCATTACTCTGGATGATTCCGATATCACGCTGACCCTCCCCGCAAAAGTGAAACGCTTGGAAGGCCAAGACATCGGCCTCATGTTCGACCGACCATCGATCGATAACGTGCAACACTTGCGCCGTATTGTCACGCTCCATCAGGGCGACGACGGCGAAGATGATCCCGCCTCCCTGCTAACCCCGGAGGCCTGAGACCTTGGACCCTGCCCTGGAAAGCCCGCAATTCATTGAACGCCTTCGCCAGGGAGACCAAGCAGCTTTTGGGCAAGTGGTTAAAGTCCATCACAACATGTTGCTGGCCACCGCCCGCACCCTGCTGTCGGCTGCGGATGCAGAAGAAGCCGTACAGGACGCCTGGATAGCCGCGCACCGAGCCATCGCCAAATTCGAAGGGCGCAGCCTGCTGCGCACCTGGCTTACCCGCATCGTGATCAACCAAGCGCGTATGATGCTGCGCAAGGGGGGGCGGGAAATCCAATTTAACCTCATCGATGAGCGGGCGCCTTTAGACCACCGTTTTCGCGACGACGGACACTGGGACCATCCGCCACAACACTGGGACCTAAATGGGCCCGATGCCTTGCTAACCCGGGACGAGCTGCGCCATTGCATGGAAAAAACCTTAGGGAAAATGCCCGACAACCAACGTCTGGTATTGGAGCTGCGGGACCTGCAAGGCATGGATTTCGACGGTATCTGTAACATGCTGGATGTTAGTGCATCGAACGTTCGAGTGCTGTTACACCGTGCCCGAGCACGGTTGTTTGAATTGGTGGACCATTTTCAGGAGACAGGCGAATGTTGAAATGCAAAGACGTCGTCACAAAAGCGGATGCCCTCGTGGACGGCACCCCCCTGACCCTGAGCGAGCGGATCGCGCTGCGTATTCATTTGCTGATGTGCCACCAGTGTCGCCGCTATGTGCGCCAGCTACGCGCACTGCTGAGCACCCTCCCTCGCGAAACGGATAGGTTGGATGATGCCCAGACCCGGGGCATCTTGGAAAAGCTCGACACCTCGAGAGATCCTTAGCTCACGGTTGAAATGAAATGCCTCAGGCAAGACGTCGCGTGTAACAATGCCTGCGTTACCGCATCCCTGTTATTCATTCCCCACCGTTTAGGCAGATCATGGAAAGAAAACTTGCGCTCTCACTGTTACTGTTAAGGCTCGGCGTCTTCATCGTCATGTTGATGTGGACCCTGGACAAATTCATCAATCCCGCCCATACCGGCAAGGTGTTTGCCAAGTTTTATGGCCTAGAAGGGCTCGATGGCAGCACCCTTACGGTATTGGCCTGCCTGCAATTGATCGTCATTCTGGCTTTCGTCGCTGGCGCCCTGCGCCGTTACAGCTATGGTGCTATCTTGCTGATGCACGCCGGCTCCACCCTATCCTCTTGGCAACAATATCTTGATCCATTCAACCACCTGTTGTTTTTTGCCGCCTGGCCGATGCTGGCCGCCTGTATCGCCTTGTATTTACTCCGTGATCAGGACACGCTGCTCAGCATCGACAGCCGCCGATAACGATTGCCCCCTTCTCAGGAAGGGGCAGCCTACATCAGCCGCAAGTGGCCACGCCTGATACCTCAACGTACCGTCTCAACTCACCGTATATTGCGTCATGCCGTCGCCTTCACGCTATCCGCCTGACCTTGATGCGACACTGAACAGCGATGCCCTTCAAGCGCAAGGGTATTGACTTACTGGGTCATTAAACATTTCACCAGCACTGTAACCTGTGGCCGTTTACTGCATCCTAATAGCCCTACCCGGACAACGATCTTGAGGAGAGTCTGCAATGCATGAAGATGTGCAGAATTATTACGGTAAACAACTGCACTCCAGTGCCGACCTGCAAACCAATGCCTGCTGCGATCAGGCGCCACCGGAATACTTGAAACCTCTGCTGGCGCAACTCCATGACGAAGTGGTTAGCCGCTACTATGGCTGCGGCCTGGTTGCCCCTGAGCAACTGGAAGGCATGCGAATTTTGGATCTGGGCTCCGGCTCAGGCCGCGATGTCTACCTACTCTCTGCACTGGTCGGCGAAGAAGGAGAAGTGATCGGGGTGGACATGACCGATGAGCAGTTGGCTGTCGCCAACAGTCATCTGGACTATCACCGCGAGGCATTTGGTCATAGCAAAAGTAATGTACGCTTCCTAAAAGGCTACATCGAAGAGCTCGACAAACTGGATTTACAGGACGGCTATTTCGACATTGTTATTTCCAACTGCGTGATCAACCTGAGCACCAACAAGGCCAAGGTCATCGCCGACGTAAAACGGTTACTCAAACCCGGTGGCGAGTTCTTTTTTTCTGACGTTTATGCCGATCGTCGAATTCCTTCTGCCCTGGCCAAAGATCCCATCCTGTATGGGGAGTGCCTGTCGGGAGCCTTGTACTGGAATGACTTCATCAACCTGAGCAAGCGCTGTGGGTTTGCAGATCCTCGGCTGGTGGAATCCCGCCCACTAACCATTGAAAACCCCGCAATCGAAAAAGCCCTAGGCAACATCCGCTTCTACTCGGCCACCTATCGGCTGTTCAATATCGACACTCTGGAGCCAGCCTGTGAGGATTATGGCCAGGCGGTAATCTATAAAGGCACACTCCCAAATAGCCGCGATACGTTCACCCTGGATGATCACCACGCTATTGAAGCGGGAAAAGTCTTCCCCGTTTGCGGCAACACGTGGCTCATGCTGGAAAAAAGCCGTTTCGCTGACCACTTCGAATTTATCGGTAACTTCGAAACCCATTACGGCATCTTTGCAGGCTGCGGATTGGATGTTCCTTTTTTGCAAACCAGCAACGCAGGAGCAGAGGCCTGTTGCTAAGTCACAGGTCTCTTCATGGTTGTAACATCCAGCCAGAAAAACCATCAAACCGTCATGCTTATTCTTTTACGCACCACTAACAGGACCTGACATGAGTATCAAAAAAGGCCTCCTTTTCACTGCCCTAGCCGCACTGATTGCCTGCTACTTTGTTTTTGATCTCGGCCAATATTTCAGCCTGGATTATATCAAGCAGCAGCAAAGTGCCTTTGATGCTCTCTATCATGATAATCCCGCACTCATTCTCGGCGGCTTCTTCGGGCTATATGTGCTGGTCACCGCATTGAGCCTACCCGGCGCTGCCATCATGACCCTGGCAGCCGGGGCGCTGTTCGGTTTCTGGATCGCTCTGGTGATGGTTTCATTTGCCTCCTCTGCCGGCGCGACCTTGGCGTTCTTAGCATCGCGCTTTTTATTCCATGATGCGGTCCAGAGCCGCTTCGGCGAACGGCTGAAAAAACTCAACGAAGGGGTTAAGAAAGAAGGCGCATTTTATCTTTTCACTCTGCGTTTGGTGCCGGTGGTGCCGTTTTTTATCATTAACTTGGTAATGGGGTTAACGCCCATCAAAGCACGCACCTTCTACTGGGTCAGCCAAGTCGGCATGCTGGCGGGCACGGCCGTCTATGTAAACGCCGGAACCCAGCTCGGCCAAATTGACAGTCTTAAAGGACTGCTGTCTGTAGAACTCATCGGCGCCTTTGTGTTGCTCGGCATATTCCCCTGGATCGCCAAGGGCATCATGGCTCGCGTGCAAGCACGCAAAGTCTATAAAGGCTGGAAGAAACCGAAACAATTCGACCGCAACCTGATCGTTATCGGGGCAGGGGCCGCAGGCCTAGTAAGCGCCTACATTGCCGCCACCGTGAAAGCGAAAGTGACCCTGATCGAAAAACACAAAATGGGGGGCGACTGCCTGAACACTGGATGCGTACCCTCTAAGGCATTAATCAAAAGCGCCCGTGTTGCGTTCAATGACAAGCAGGCCGAAAAGTACGGCTTCGAGGCTATCAATAGCCGCTTCCGCTTCTCCAGCATGATGGAGCGGGTCCAACAGGTGATCGAGAAAATTGAACCCCATGATTCCGTGGAGCGTTATAGCGAACTAGGGGTGGACTGCCGTCAAGGCGAAGCGCGCTTCCTCTCGCCCTGGGAAGTGGAAATCCGCAACGGCGATCACGTGGAAACCCTCACCGCCCGCAGCATTATTATTGCCTCCGGCGCCCGCCCCTTTGTGCCACCGATTCCGGGCATCGAAGACATCGATATCCTCACCTCCGACAACCTTTGGCAGATTGAAGAACAACCCAAACGACTACTGGTACTGGGTGGCGGCCCGATCGGTTGTGAGCTAGCCCAGACCTTTGCCCGCCTGGGCAGCGAAGTCACCCAAATCGAAATGCTACCCCGACTGATGATTCGTGAAGATGCGGAAGCCAGCGAGATTGTCACCCGCTCACTAAAGGAAAGCGGCGTACACGTACTTACTAATCACAAAGCCGTTCGGTTCAGCGAAGAGAACAGCGAGAAAGTATTATTGGTTGAACACGATGGCAAAGAAACTGCCCTGCCTTTTGACCAGGTGCTAGTGGCCGTGGGTCGCAAGGCCAACACTGATGGCCTAGGCCTGGATGCCCTGCAATTGCCCACCGAGACCAATGGCACCATTCAGACCAATGATCGCCTACAAAGCCGCTACCCCAACATCTATGCCTGTGGCGATGTGGCCGGCCCGTACCAGTTCACCCATACCGCCTCCCACCAAGCCTGGTATGCCAGCGTCAATGCCCTGTTTGGTTTCCTGAAAAGTTTCAAGGTGGATTACCGGGTGATCCCCTGGTGCACCTTTACCGACCCGGAAGTGGCGCGCGTGGGCGTCAACGAGCAAGAAGCTGACGAACAAGGCATCGAATACGACATCACTCGTTACGGGATTGATGATCTGGACCGAGCTATTGCCGACAGTGCGGACCTTGGCTATGTAAAAGTCCTCACTGCCAAAGGCAGCGACAAAATCTTGGGTGTCACCATCGTTGGCCAGCATGCGGGTGAATTGATCAGCGAATATGTGCTGGCCATGAAACACGGGCTAGGCCTGAACAAGATCCTCGGCACCATCCACATTTACCCGACCATGGCCGAGGCTAACAAGTTTGCCGCCGGAGAATGGAAAAAAGCACGCAAGCCTGAAGGACTGTTACGTTGGGTAGAACGGATTCATAACGTGCGACGATAAGCGGTCTCTGAAGAACACCTTTCATGCTTTGGCAGACCGCACTTGCATGGCAAAAACCAGTAGGAGTAACTATGTTTATGCGCTTGCTAATATCCTTGTTGTTATTGCTTAGTAGCCCATTACTGGCGTTTGATCACAGTGGCTGGGACGCCCTGCTGAAAAAGCACGTCAGCTGGCAACGAAACGGTGTCGCCAGCGCAGTAAATTACGAGGGTATAGCAGCGGAACGAGCGGCTCTTAAGAAATATCTCAACAGCCTCTCCGCAGTGTCTGCCGACGCGTTCTCTCAGTTTAGCAACGACCAGCAACTCGCCTTCCTGATCAACGCCTACAACGCGTACACCATTGAGTTAATTCTGCGAGAACCCGGGCGCCCTGATTCTATCCGCGATATTGGCACCTTTTTCTCCGGCCCTTGGGACCAGCGCTTTTTTACCCTGCTCGGGCAAAAAAGAACCCTTGATGAAGTAGAGCACACACTTATCCGCGGCAACCCAAACCTCAAAGATCCCCGCATTCACTTTGCTGTCAATTGCGCCTCCATCGGTTGCCCTGCGTTGCGTCCGGAAGCCTTTGTCGGTGACCAGCTTGAGCAACAGTTGGCCGATAGCACCCAGCGTTTTCTCCGCGATCGTGAACGCAACCGTTACAATAGCGAAACGGGCACCCTGGAGCTTTCGAAAATATTTGACTGGTACCAAGAGGATTTTGCAGAAAGCGCCGGCAGCTTATCCCTTTACCTCCAGCGGTATGCCAATATTTTAGACATACCCGAGAACCGCCAAACGGCACTGCGGGAGGGCAGTATCAAGGTGCGGTTTTTACCCTACAACTGGTCATTGAACGGCCAGTAAACACGCCCTACCAAAAGGGAAACGGCATGGAGGACACCTACCACGAAACCCTCACTCGTCCCTTGCGAGGCACGGGCCTATCCTTTAACGGTGCACAGCGGCTCGAACATAGAGCGGCAGCGCGAGCGCGCTCTGTCTCTCGACGTGGCTCCACCCTTTAAAATAAAAAATCGATTCGCGAGCGGTTAACTCTTCCACTCTCAACTAATTACAGGTATTCCAGCGCCTCAGCCACGTTACTAACGCCAATAATGTCCACCCCGTCTGGCAGCTTTCTGGGCAGATTGGCCTTGGGAACAATGGCTTTTTTAAAGCCGTGTTTCACTGCTTCATAAAGCCGTTCCTGCCCTTGAGGAACCGGCCGGATTTCCCCGGACAAGCCCACCTCACCAAACACCACCAGCTCGCGCGCAAGCGCCCGGTCACGGAAGCTGGACACAATAGCCAGCACTTGAGCCAAGTCTGCAGCCGTTTCGGTGACCTTCACGCCACCCACCACATTCATGAACACATCCTGATCGCCCACCTGAATGCCACCATGGCGATGCAGTACCGCCAGCAACATGGCCAACCGATTCCCCTCCAACCCCACACAGATACGCCGAGGGTTACCGAAGTGAGAGGCGTCCACCAGTGCCTGCAGCTCCACCAGCAGCGGACGGGTTCCTTCCCAGACCACCGTTACCAGAGAACCGGAAGCGATCTCCTCGGCCCGGTTAAGGAAAATGGCGGAAGGATTTTTTACTTCCTTCAGCCCCTCGCCGGTCATGGCAAATACGCCCAGCTCGTTCACCGCCCCAAAACGATTCTTGAGGCCACGCAGGGTACGAAAGCGCGAATCCGTAGATCCTTCCAGCATCAGGGAACAATCAATCATGTGCTCCAATACCTTCGGCCCCGCCAGGGTGCCATCCTTGGTTACATGGCCCACCAGCAGCAGCACTGTTCCCGTCTGCTTGGCAAAGCGAGTCAGAGCGGCAGCACATTCACGAACCTGAGCCACACTGCCCGGCGCCGACTGCAACGCCGCCAGAAACATGACCTGGATAGAATCCACCACCAACACCTTCGGCATTTCCTTGCGGGCCAGCTCCAGGATCTGCTCCACATCCGTCTCCGCCGCCAGTCGCAGTTTTTCCTTGGGTAGCTTCAGGCGGTCAGCCCGCATCGCCACTTGCGACAAGGATTCTTCGCCGGTGATATACAAACAGTTTTGGGAGTCAGAGAGCCTACACAGCGTTTGTAGTAGCAAGGTAGATTTACCCGCACCGGGGTGCCCACCAATCAGAATGGCCGAACCAGGCACCAACCCGCCACCCAGCACTCGATCCAGCTCGCCCATGCCGGAACTGATACGCGGGGTTTCTTCGAGCACAATATCATTGAGATTTTGCACTTCTGACAGCTGGCCGGAAAAGCCGCCCCGGCTACCCGCCCCTTTTGATGATGAGGTAACAGGATCGTGGACAAACTCTTGCAAGGTATTCCAGGCATTACAGGCCGGACACTGACCCTGCCATTTGGGAAAATCCGCTCCGCAATCCGTGCATACAAACGCGATCTTTTTCTTGGCCACAAACAAATCCTTCTTGTGTATTGCTATCTACAAAGCCGCGGCAGGAACGTAGCGCAGCGGAGTAATGCACGGAGTGCGGCCCCAAAGGGGTGAGCGCAGCGAATAACGCCGCTTGAGGGGCGAATTCGGGCCTGAAGGAAACAAATCTTTTCTACACAAAGTGCGCAAAAAACGCTGAGGATAAAATGGTTTACTCTGCGCGTTCAGCACGCTCTGTGATGAATTCGCACTTGATGTTCGCACCTCAAGCGGGACGCCTAAACTGACCTTCGGATCAGACGATGGTGCGTTCCGGTCTTTGCGTGATCTGGCAGAACAGCTCATAGCTGATTGTCCCACAGGCACGGGCCACGTCATCCACATCGACCACGTCACCCCACAACTCCACCTCATCCCCCACGCTGGCACTCAAGCCGGTCACATCGATGGTGATCATATCCATGGAAACTCGCCCCACCAGCGTCGTAACGACCCCGTTCACCGCTACCGGCGTCCCGCTGGGCGCGTGGCGTGGGTAGCCATCGCCATAGCCCACTGCCACCACCCCGATTTGTCGTGGCTCTGTGGCAGTCCAGGTAGCGCCATAGCCCACGCTTTCACCCGTCTCAACGGCATTGATGGCGATGAGGCGCGCACTGAAGCGGTGGCTGACTTGCAAGCCAAGTTCCGCAGCAGTTTGCCAGTCAAACGGCGATGAGCCATACAGCATGATGCCTGGACGCACTTGCTGGGCACGGGCGCGAGGGTAACGCAGCAACGCAGCAGAATTTGACGCGGATAATGGTAACTGCAACTGCTCTGCTATAGTTCCCGCCAGCAGCAGCTGCTTCTCGGAATGACGATCGTGTTCCACATCCGCACAGGCAAAATGGCTCATCACGCCGACCGGAGCGTTACCCACTTCGCTTAACCGTGCCGCCGCTTCCAAAGCTTCATCCGGGCGCAAACCAAGACGATTCATCCCCGTATTCACTTTCAACCAAATACGTACCGGGCACGGGTTCGCCAACAGCAACGCCACTTGCCACAACGAATGCACCACCACCTCAAGCGAGAGCCGCTCCGCGTCCTGTAGCTCTTTGTCATCGAAGAATCCTTCGGCAACCAGTATTGGCAAGGTTATGCCGTTCTCGCGCAACGCCCTCGCCTCCTCCAGCACTGCCACGCCCAAACCCGACACACTCTCGTGTATGGCCTCTGCCGCTAACAGCAACCCATGGCCATAGCCATTAGCCTTAACCATGGCAAACACCTGAGCCTCACCGGCCAGCTCCACAGCCCGACGCGCATTGTGCCTCAGTGCGGCAGGGCGAATTTCTACGCGTGTGCCTCTCATAAAAATTGCAGCTCGGCGCCTAGCGGCAGACGGTTAACCTTTAAAAAAACCGACGGCGCATTCTGCATCCAACCGCCTTCATTCTGCATTTTATTCATCCCCTGCGGCCAACTGCGCATAATATTCCGGGGCCAGGTCATCGAAACGGGTGAACTCACCACGGAAGGCGAGGCGTACGGTGCCGATAGGACCATTACGCTGTTTGCCGATAATAATTTCGGCGACACCGCGCTCATTAGTGTCCTTGTTATACACCTCGTCGCGATACAGAAAAACGATCAAATCCGCATCCTGCTCAATCGCCCCGGATTCACGCAGATCCGACATGACCGGGCGTTTGTTGGGGCGTTGTTCCAGCGAGCGGTTCAACTGGGAGAGCGCCAGCACCGGGCAATTCAGCTCCTTAGCGATCCCTTTTAGGGAGCGGGAAATTTCCGAGATTTCGTTCACCCGGTTTTCCACCCCAGGCACCTGCATCAGCTGCAGGTAATCGACCATGATCAGGCCCAGCTCACCGCCACATTCGCGCGCTACCCGACGAGCACGGGCACGCATCTCCAGCGGGCTCAGTGCCGGGGTATCATCAATAAAAAAGCGTTGCTCACTGAGCATGTGAATGGCAGAAGTAATGCGCGGCCAATCATCCTTTTCCAGATTACCGGAACGAATTGCCCCCTGATTGATGCGGCCCAGCGAGGACAACATCCGCATTACGATGGACTCCGCCGGCATTTCCATGGAGAACACCAGCACGGGCTTGTTACTCTTGATCGCCACGTTTTCACACAGGTTCATGGCAAAGGTGGTCTTACCCATGGAAGGCCGGCCCGCAACCACGATCATGTCCGCCGGCTGCAGGCCCCCGGTCATTTTATCCAACTCTTCAAAACCAGACGTCAGGCCGGTAAGTGAGCTCTTCGTTTTGTACAGCTCATCAATCCGATCCACTGCTTTTTTAAGCACTGATTTGATGTTCTGCGGGCCATCGCCTTTTTTCTGCTGCTCAGCAATCTTGAAGATGGAGGATTCCGCTTCATCAAGAATTTCCAGTGACTTGCGGCCCTCTGTATTAAACGCGCTGTCTGCCACCTTGTGGGACACATTGATCAACTGCCGCAGGATGCTGCGCTCACGGACAATATCCGAATAGGCGGTAATGTTAGCCGCACTGGGAGTGTTGCGGGCCAACTCAGACAGGTAGGTCATGCCGCCGATGGATTCCAACTGGCCCAGGTTATTCAGCGCCTGGGAGACGGTAACCAGGTCACTGGGGTTTTCTTCTTCCACCAGCTGGGCAATCACCTCGAAAATCTGGCGATGCTCCTTACGGTAAAAGTCCCTCGCGCCAACGCGCTCGGCCACATCATCCCAGGCGCTGTTATTGAGCAGCAAACCACCCAGCACCGCCTGCTCCGCCTCCACAGAGTTGGGGGGAATACGCAGGTTTTCAGGCAGATGTTTGTCCAGCGACATGGGTTCATTCATAGCAATAACTACAGCCAAGTTTTGAGCTACAAGCTACAAACCATAACAAGAAAGAAGGCATAATCATTTGAAAGGCCTTATCCATGCCCAAACGCTAGGCGCGACGGCTGGCATCCAAATTTAAGAGGCATTCTGGTCGCGTTGCAGTTTTCTGCTTGTAGCTACCATTAAAAAGGGCACTGTCCTTTCAGACAATGCCCTGATTCTGTCACCCCACCCCCGCAGGGGCAAACCGGTTGTCAGTTCTGTCGATTACTCGGCAGGAACCACAGCCAGCTTGATGGCCACAGTGACCTCGGCGTGCAACGCCAGGTCAATTTCGAACTCACCGGTGGTGCGCAACGCACCATGAGGCAGCTTCACTTCTGCTTTCTCAACATCCACACCAGTGGAAGAAGAAATGGCTTCCGCGATGTCGCGGGTGCCCACAGAACCAAACAGCTTGCCTTCGTCACCAGCTTTAGCGGCGATGGAAACGGTGGTTTCGTTCAGCTTCTCGGCGCGTTCCTGGGCAGCACCCAGCTGCTGTGCAGCGTGCTTTTCCAGCTCCGCACGACGCTGTTCCACTTCAGCCAAATTGGCTTTGGTGGCAGGCAGCGCTTTGCCTTGCGGGATCAGGAAGTTACGGCCGTAACCAGAACGTACGTCTACAACTGCGCCCAAATCGCCCAGGTTCTTGATCGTTTCCAGCAGGATCACTTGCATGATGGTCCCCTCGGCTTAATTGTCGTGGCTGTCAGAGTACGGCAGCAGCGCCAGGAAGCGAGCCTGCTTAATAGCAGAGGCCAGCTGACGCTGGTAGCGTGCCTTGGTGCCGGTGATACGGCTGGGCACGATCTTGCCAGTCTCGGTGATGTAGGCTTTCAGGGTGTCGAGATCTTTGTAATCGATGTACTCAACACCTTCCGCAGTAAAGCGGCAGAACTTGCGGCGGCGATAAAAACGGGCCATTGGATAATCTCCTGTCGAATCCTTAGTTAAGGCTTTGCAGCGTTTGGGCAAGCAATTGCAAACGGTCCCGGGCGTCTCCCTTGTAACCGGCGCGGCTGAGGCATCCGATTACCTTGATTCGCTGACCCTCTTTCAGGCCTGCGGCCTGCTGGGTCATCCCTCCTGCCAGAATAACGGCAATGCGGGCCTGGACTTCACGGGGATGTCCGTCTTCCAGTTGCCGAGAGCGATGCTCCAACCAGATTCTCTGGCGGGGCACTCCGGCTGGAGTCAGGGCCACCTTTTCCAAGGTGACGATCACACCAGTGAGTTCGCAGTGGTTGCTTTCCAAAGTTAGCTGGCAGCCCCTTCCTTCTCGTCATGCTTCGCCAGCGGCGACGGCTCAGTAATAGCGTTGTCGCGACGAATTACGAGGTGACGGATTACGGCATCGTTAAAGCGGAAAGTGTTTTCCAGCTCGCCCAGGGTCTCGCCGTCACATTCGATGTTCAGCATCACATAGTGAGCTTTGTGGATCTTGTTGATCGGGTAAGCCAGCTGACGACGGCCCCAATCTTCAACACGGTGGATAGTGCCTTTGCCGTCGGTCACGATCGCGCTGTAGCGCTCGACCATAGCAGACACCTGCTCGCTCTGGTCCGGATGAACCAGAAACACAACTTCGTAATGACGCATGTTAGCTCCTTACGGTTGCGACGCCTCACGACGCCAATTCAGCTTCCCGCCGTGATCACAATCAACGCACGGTGAAGCAAGGAGACCTGCATCCCGGCCCGAAACCGGGGGGAGACGCAGGAAGCGCGCGATTCTATCCTATTGCAGGGGGCAACCTCAAGACATATCCATTGCACTCTAGTCACCACGAACACATGCGTGGATAAAACCCGACTTTACACACGCATACAAAACCCGAGGGCGACCGTAACCCCCTGAAAGAAGAGGGAAAAACAATAACGGGACACGGCTATACACACTGTGAGCGAGGCTGCGGCAACAAAAAATGGTTGTGAATCGGGAGGGCGCGCCGCCGGAGCGTTACCGGCAGCAACTTACTGCGTCATTCCACGCTGCGTTGAGCCCGCACCTGAAACAGCATAACCCCAGTGGCAACGGACACATTGAGGCTCTGCACCTCTCCAGCCATGGGTATCTCCAATAACTGGTCGCACTTGTCACGGGTCAGACGCTTTAACCCACTCCCTTCAGCCCCCATCACCACGGCCAGGGATTCCGGGGCCTGGAAGGTAAACAGGGACTCACTTCGTTCTTCTAAAGCCGTGCCAACCACCCAAACCCCTCGATCGCGCA
>Ga0115549_1000789_pt1 | contig 20143 bp, 19 predicted proteins | sample COGITO_mtgs_1004_2_FD_87176 | JGI IMG/M metagenome (GOLD analysis project Ga0115549, IMG submission 87176) | Pelagic marine microbial communities from North Sea - COGITO_mtgs_100430 | ecosystem: Environmental > Aquatic > Marine > Epipelagic | place: Germany:Helgoland, sampling site Kabeltonne...
CCGCCGACGCAACGCCATCACCGGGCAGTCACGCAGCGCATAAATCGCCTCACTCACCGGCCAGCGCAACCGCGGTTCGCGCACCGTTACCGATTTCAAAATCCGCCCCTGTAAATGCGGGCGGATGCCACGCAGGGTGGTTTCCACTTCAGGTAATTCAGGCATAGGAAAGTCAGTTCGTGATTGATAATAGACAATTGAACAGCTAAAAACTCATTGCGCGGCCGCGAAGAGCGCGCTGGCGCCAGCTATGTTACCTTGCTGCCGGTTTTTTTGTCTTTCGCTGTCACCGTTCAACAGATAACGGCCCACTACTATGTCCATCTCTTACTGGCTCGGCGTCGATACCGGCGGCACCTTTACTGACTTTGTTCTGCTAGGCGCTGGCGAACCACGCATCCACAAGGTGCTGTCCACGCCCGCGTCCCCGGAACAAGCCATCCTGCAAGGGATTCAGGAGCTGGGTCTGGGTGAGGCAATGGCCAGTGGGCAACTGGCCATTGTGCACGGCACCACCGTGGCCACCAACGCCGCCCTCGAAGGCAAGGGCGCTCGCACCCTATTGATTACCAATAACGGGCTGGAGGACATCCTCCGCATTGGCCGCCAAAACCGTCCAGAGCTCTATAATCTTACCCCGGCGAGTAACGCCTCGGCGGTGAGCCAGGTGCCCACCCTGGGCTGCCCGGCCCGGCTCGATGCTGCGGGTAACACCGTTACCGCGCTCACCGATAACGCTATTGCCACCATACTGGCGGCGGTCCGTGAAATCGCTCCGGAGTCCATCGCCCTGTGCCTGCTGTTCAGCTACCTGAACCCGGAGCACGAACAGCGGCTCAGCCAGGCTCTGCTCAGTGCCGGCTTTGCAGTGAGCCCCTCGCACCAAATCTTGCCTACTCGAAGCGAATACGAACGGGGCATGGCCACCTGGCTAAATGCTTGGCTCGCGCCGCGAGTGGCGGATTACCTGCAACGCCTACAGCAGGCCACCAGCCCCGCTCCATTGGCCATCATGCAATCCCACGGTGGCACCATTGCTTCCCAGCAAGCCGCGAACCAAGCCGTCAATCTCCTGTTGTCTGGGCCCGCCGGTGGGCTGGCCGCCGCTCAGCGGCTAGGGCAACAACTGCAGCAGCCACACTTGATGACTTTCGACATGGGCGGCACCTCCACTGATGTTGCCTTGCTCGACGGGGATATCCGCCTAACCCAGCAGGGCCGCATCGGTCCTTATCCCGTGGCCGTGCCCATGGTAGACATGCACACCATCGGTGCCGGAGGTGGCTCGCTAGCCTATGTGGATGAGGCTGGGCTACTGCACGTGGGGCCACACTCAGCCGGCGCCGATCCCGGCCCCGCGTGCTACGGCAACGGTGGCCAACGCGTCACAGTAACCGATGCCAATGTGGTTCTGGGCCGGCTGCAACCAGACTTCGCCCTCGGAGGCTCACTAACGCTGGATGTGGCTTGCGCTGAGCAGGCCATGGACCGGTTAGCCGTAGCCCTCAACCTGACACGTCAGCAAACCGCTGAAGGAGTACTGGCGCTAGCCAACGAACACATGACCCAAGCCCTGCGGGTGATCTCCATCCAGAAGGGCTTCGATCCCGCTGACTTCTCGCTGATGAGCTTTGGCGGCGCCGGCGGGCTGCACGTCTGTGCGCTGGCCGACAACCTGGGCATGCCACGGGCCATTGTCCCGCAGCGGGCCGGCGTGCTGTCCGCCGAAGGGCTGGTATATGCCCCCCGAAAACGGGAAATATTGCAGGCGCTACCACAATCCGCCGACGAAGACTCCCTGCGTGCCCTCATCGTCCAGCTGCAACAGCAAGGCTCAAATGAACTTGTCGAGGAAGGCGTTAGCGCAGACCGCATCCAGCACCGGGTATTTGTAGATATGTGCTATCAAGGCCAGTCCTCAGTGCTACAAATTGATTGGCACGAAGAACCGGCAGACCGGGTAAGCCGCTTCCATGCGGCTCACCAGCAACGTTTTGGCCACCGGTTAGGGCTACCGGTACAGCAGGTTAACCTGCGCATTCAAAGCCAGGCTTTGGCTACCCCGCCCACCCTGCCCGACGGCCACACTCAAACCGCCAACCCCGAACGCCAAGCGACGCTGCCGGGTATCCGCACCGCGGTGGCCGTGTTCAGCCGCGAAACACTGGGTGTAGGTCAACGCCTCACCGGCCCGGCCCTGATTTACGAAGCAGTGGGCACCACCTGGCTGGAAACGGGCTGGACCGCGACGGTAAACCCGCAAGGGCACCTGTTGTTACAGCGCAACGCCTAACGCGGCCGCCCACCCATCCGCCCATCGCCCCCTTTGGGCCCCTGATTGACCGTAAAGTCCGAATTTGACCTGTTCCGTGTCTTCTGTCTGTCATCCCGGATAGGGCACAATAGTGACTCTATTTTTTATTGTGCGACATCTATGCTGAATTATCTGAGTGAGGGCCTACTGGCCCCGAGCCTCGGCGCCTTGGTGCTAATCACTTTGGCCATGACCCACGTGACCATTGTCAGTGTCACCGTGTACCTGCACCGCTATTCCGCGCACCGCGCGCTGGACATGCATCCGGTGCTCAAGCATTTCTTCCGTTTCTGGCTGTGGCTCACCACCGCCCAGAACACCCTAGAGTGGACCGCCATCCACCGCAAACACCACGCCAAGTGCGAGACCGAAGAAGATCCGCACAGCCCGGTAGTCAAAGGCATCCGCAAGGTACTAAGCGAAGGGGCCGAACTGTACCGCGAAGAAGCAGAGAATAAAGAAACCCTGAAAAAATACGGTGCCGGCTGCCCCAATGACTGGGTAGAACGCAACGTCTATTCCCGATTCCCCATGGCCGGCATCACCTTAATGGCTGTTATTGATCTGCTATTGTTTGGCGCTGCCGGCATTACCGTTTGGGCCATACAAATGATCTGGATTCCACTGTTCGCGGCCGGTGTCATTAATGGCTTGGGACACTACTGGGGTTACCGGAACTTCGAATGCGCCGATGCGTCACGCAACATTTCGCCTTGGGGCATTCTGATTGGCGGCGAAGAGCTGCATAACAATCATCACACCTATCCAAACTCCGCCAAGTTATCTGTGCGTCGTTTCGAATTCGATGCCGGCTGGGCATGGATTCGCCTGTTCGAAATAGTGGGGCTGGCCAAGGTGAAGAAAGTGGCACCTAAACCCGCGCTGGTGAAAAGCGCTGGCGGAATCGACGTGGACGCCCTGCGCGGCGTCATGCAGCACCGCTTTCAAGTCATGCGGCATTACCGTAAAGCCGTGATCACTCCCGTTTTCAAGCAGGAACAGGCCCGCGCCTGTGACGCCAGCCGTGAATTCTACGCCCGCGCCAAAGCGTTGTTGCATCGGGATTTGACCCTGATCAAACCGAATCAGGCGCTACGACTGAAGAGCCTGACAGAAAATAACGAAACCCTGGAAGCCATTTACCAATTTCGTCTACGGTTACAGGATATCTGGACCCAAACCAGTCGCAGTTCTACAGAAATGGTGGAAGCGCTGGAGAAGTGGTGTCACGACGCACGAGCCTCTGGCATCCATGCCCTGCAGGAATTCGCCGACAAGTTACCTCATTACCGGCACGCAACTGCCTGAAACGACAACGGCCGCTAATGCGGCCGTTTTTTACCTATGTGCCAGCCCCCATCTTGAGTCGGCCCAAACGCTGATTTAACGCCCGGTATCGAGAGCGCCGCGCCCCTCAACCCTACGATAAAGCAGACTCACCGGTATTTTCATGCCAATTCGCGATGAACCACCTTAAGGAGTCTCTGACATCACAACAATGTTCTCAAGCACTTGGCTGCTATTTTGACTAGCACCTGTAACCGTTATGTTTACGCCGCCAAGCCCGATACCCAGTGCTTCAAGTAAAGGGTTAATAAGAGCCCCGGCAAGAGCTTCCACCACCGTTGAAAGCAAGTTTTCTAATAAATTAGTCAAAAAAGTGAGATCCAAAGGCAAAAGCTCAATGACATTCAGATCTCTTACCTGGACATCGAGATCCAGCCCTCCAAGCCCATCGCCGGTATCATTGAAAGTCTGCTGCCTGCAACCAATATCGCTACAGTACAGAGGGTAATCCTGCGCAATAATCACTCCACGATCACTGATACCAGCCACTTCAGCATCGATAAAAACATTGGCACTCAGTAGCCGAATGCCCAGCAAACCCAGCACGTTTAAACGTCCTTGAGCAGGCACAATCTCCCCTGAGTCAGAATCGACTGTTCCGGTTCCCAGTCTCGCCACGCTTCGATTAATATTCACGCCAATTTCAATATCGTTATTTACCCCTGCCGCACAATCCGCCGACACGAATTCCACCTCTGCCCCTCCAGCATTAACCGCCAACGGCAGATCAACGGATGCCAAGTTTAACAACGGGCCCAACGCGAGCAACTCCACCTCTGCGTCGATTAAAAGACTTATATCCGGGGCATAGACTTTTGTGACCCACTCGCCATCCGCGTCTTTACGGACGGGCCCAATTCTAATTTTGGGTGCTTCTCCAACATTCAACTTTACACTGGCTTGCACATTCGCCACTGGGCTGAGATCCAGATTGACATCCAACGGCACTGTCAAGAATCCTCCCGAGCCGCCTTGCTGGGCTTGAGCTACATTGAGCACAAGACTGATCAACATGTCATAGAGGGGGAATTCACTGTTGACCGGCACTTGGGTCCCCTCCACCACGTCTAACACTTCACTGACCTGAACAGTAGCAAGGCCATTCGCACCAAGAAGGTCATCCAGTGCCCGCCCCGCTGGACTCGCTACGCCTGCTACACCTCTAAGAGCTGAAGCCAACACAGCGCCATCCAGGTTCAGTAATTCGGTCACATCGGCGACCCCGATTTCCGTGAGCAAGTCCCCAAGTTTAATCGTCGTATTGCGTAGACTATCCACACTTGTTGGATCCAGCGTATAGCTGCCATCTCTTAGTACCGCACCAAGTAGCGACCCAACAATCCCCGAATCAACCGTTGCCGTGCTCCCTGCAGCGCTCATTGTCGCTACCACTTGCTTTCTGGCAGCCGCATTCACCGATATATCCAGCGCGCCAAAGGTGGACTCAGGCAATAACAGAGAAATAGGCTCACTACGGGTATAGGTAACCAGAACAGCGTTGCTTTGCGCCACCAAGCTCACCGGCCGGAATGAAAGAACACCGCTATCGTTCGTGTCTTCAATCAAGCCGACTTGCACCTGTAACGAACCGTCATCTTCACTAAAACCCTGAGCTTTAGCAGCGGCAAGGGCACGCGATTGAATCACAGCAGAGCTGACAAACTGGCCACCACAGGCTTGCGTCTCACCCGCCGCCGCCTGCGCTGCCACATTCACCTGCGCCTGCATCTCGCCACGCAACATATACAGGCGCGCGCCATCCAGAGCCATCACCGACATGATGACAACAACCAGCAACAACAGCGGCGTGATCACCGTCAGGGCGCCCTGTTGGCGCCAGCGATTACTCGTCGCGGGTCTGTTCACCGAAGGTTTCCGGTATGGCCGTGCGGAATGAGTCCGCCAGGCGTCGCTGAGTATCGACGTAAATAGGCGCAGAAATTTCACTTTTTGCTGCCGGACGAGAATCCCGCTGCTGGTTCAGCAACCAGTCAGTTACCGTTTCTGGCATGTTATCTACTACCTGGTCAGAAACACCAAAACGGTAGTTCTGCTGAGGTTCTGCGGCGATAGCCAAACCCGGCAGCAGGCATACCAAAAGCCATTTTTTCATGGTGCGGCCCTCCCAAACTGTTGACTGAGCTTCTCCGCATAGGCCATTTCATCCTCGGAGAAACCGTATTGAGATTTCAATTCCTGAATGCCTTTCTGGTTATCACTCATCAGATACGCTACCGCCAGATTCTGGCGCACCGGTCCTTGGCCGTTGGCCAACTCCAGCGCCGTTCGTAACTCAAATGCAGCGTCTTCGTAGCGCCCCATCAACAGCAAGGCATAACCGTAATCGTTACGCACCTGAGAGGTCGCTGGGGCCATGTCACGGGCTTTCTCCAAGTGAGGAAGCGCAGACATCACTTCGTTGCGCTTCAACAGAACCATACCCAGGCCATGTTCACTGCGGCCATCACCACAGCGATTAGCCATGGCCCTGTACACTTCTTCTGATTGCTCCAGCTTTCCGGAGGCCGCCAGCAACTGGCCATAGCGCAGCCAGTGATCAATGGCACTCATCGGCTCATCTTCCAGCTGCGCCAGCGCCGCATAGTTGCGACCCTTGGCCATCAGGGTGTCGACCATTTCCAGGTCCACCCGCTGCTCCGGTTGCAGCGCTTCCTTGCAGACAATGCCGGACACATCCACGGTACCGCTTGCCTGTGCAGGTGCGCTCTGGTGGGCACAGCCCGCCAGCACTGTCAGCAGTGCCGCAGCACACAGACCTCCCCAATTACTGCCACGCATGTCCCAGCTCCCTTTCATCGCGTTAACGCCTCGGCAATGGAGATTACCGCCGGGCCACCTATCAAAATAAACAGTGCGGGCAACATGAAGGCCATCATGATGACCGTCATTTTTGCACCAATCCGGTTGGTTTCTTCTCGGATTCGATTGCGCTCCACCTTCTGTGCTTCTTCAATAATCTGCTCCAGGCTATGGGACACCCCCGCGCCCAGTTGACTGCTCTGTTTCATCAACACCACATAGCTGCGCAACACTGGAATCCGTTTGTTTTCACCCAGCTCATCCAAAGCCTGGGTGCGCTCCGCGCCGGATTTCATCAAACGATTGAACCGGTCAATGCGGCCAATCAGAATGGGCAGCAACGGTCGACCCTGAACACCGATAATGCGCAACACCCGTTCCAGAGAGAGCCCCGCCTCCATCAGCATACGCGTCAGGTGACACAGCTCGACGGCTTCCAGGTTCTGGCGCATTTCCGCCTGAGCCCCCATGCTGCGGACCGTCCTACGTGGCAGGATGAATCCAACGGCAGTGGCTACCAGCCCGCCCAGAGCACCAAAGAAAGAGAAACCGATAAATGCCACAATCGCTGGCAGAAACCAGCATGACAGCAGATAAATCATTTGGGATTGCTCCCGGGTTTTGCCCATCCCTTTCAGGGCAAGACGAATATCTTCGTAATCACTGGCCGCAAAGGATGATTCGGTCAAGGCGCCGGACAAACGCCACAACCAGAACCCGCCCTTCGCATCGTCCGTATGCCCCCCTGCACTGTCGCGCAACCGAGTGTAAATCCGAGCCCGCATTTCCCACTCACGGGCCTTAAAAACCAGCAACCAAAGAGCCACAAAAACCAATAACAATGAGACGATCAGCAGCAGATCACTCACGGCCCACCCCCTGCACCATCCGCCAAACGATCACCACACCGATGCCCTGCAACACACCGGCAACGATCAACATGGTGTGGCCGGTATCCGTGCGCAACAACACTTCCGCGTATTTCTCGTTTATCAGCATCATATACACGGCCATGCCCAGCGGTAGCAGCGTAAACGCCACAGCAGTAAAACGTGTTTCCGCGGTGGCGGCCAAAAACTCACGGCGCAACTCCTGTTGTGAGCGCAACGAGTTTGCAACTTGCTGTAACACCGGGCGGATGGAAGAGCCAAACCGGGCAGAAGTACGCAAGGCAATGGACACCAACACCAGCGATGACACCTGATAGAGACGCGCGAAATCATTGAACAGGCCGGTGTAATCCCGTCCAGACTCCACTGCGCTGCGCAACCGAAAAGTGAGGGGCTTGAACACTGGCGGCGCATCCTGAAACGACTCAAGCAAAGACGCTTCCAGGGAACGCCCCGCGCCCATATAACGCAACGTTGAGTCCATGATCCCCGGCAGGGATTCAAAAATAGTGCGACGCTGCTGCTGGAAACGGAAACGCCAGTACAGCCAGAGGCAGGCAGTAATAAACAGGGCCACCACCACCATGGCAATCAAGCCCGAAGAAGCCAGTACCAGAGCCAATATGACGAAAGTGATGATGCCCATGAGTGTCAGCTGGGTTCGGGACAGGCGGATATCTGCCCGCAACAACAGGCGATTCAGCGGCCCACTGGCCACTCGCGCCTGGCCAGGCTCCTGGCCCAGCTCAGTGCGTTGCTGCAAACGCTGACGCACGCGATCGTTAACCAGGCTGCGCTGGCGATACCAAAACCAGACCAGCTGCAATAGCACCGTCAGCACGGCAATGATGCCAAGCATCTGCGCCATGCCGAGCAGCTCAACCGCGCTCATCATTGCTCCGGTACAGGTAATCCATGTGATACAGGTCATCGCTGGTGGGCGTCAGCGCCACTACCTCGCTGACCCGGCGACAACCCTCTGCCGTTCGCTCCAACTGAATGATGATATCCAGCGCCGAACCGATCAGCCGGCCAATGGCGGTTTCACTGGCATCATAACCACTCACCGCCAGCAGGGTTTCGATTCGCACCAGCGCATCCCGGGAACTGTTGGCATGGATGGTACTCATGGAACCTTCGTGGCCAGTGTTCATGGCCTGCAACAGTTCGATAATTTCATGGGAGCGCACCTCCCCCAAGATCACCCGGTCCGGGCGCATACGTAACGCATTGATCACCAGCTCGCGGGCACTGATACGGCCCTTGCCCTCGGTATTGGCCGGGCGGGTTTCCAGGCGCACCACATGGGGATGATTGAGCACCAGCTCCGCGGAATCCTCAATGGTAAGAATCCGCTCGGTTGGAGGGATGTACTGACTGATCAGGTTCAACATGGTGGTTTTACCCGTGCCGGTACCACCGCTGATTATAATATTACGGCGCGATTCCACCGCTTTAACCATGATATCAAGGCAGGCATCGGTGAGTGAGCCCGATTCGATCAGCTCCTGGGCGGTCAGATGGTTACGCGTAAACTTACGCACACTAATGCTGGGGCCATCCAACGCCAGCGGCGGGATAATAGCGTTCACTCGCGAACCGTCGGGCAAGCGCGCATCCACCATGGGGCTGGACTCATCCAGTCGACGCCCAAGCGGCGCCAACATGCGCCGAATCACCCGCACCACGTGATCATCATTGATAAAACGCACGGACGCTTTTTGCAGCACCCCCGACACCTCAATGAATACACTGTCCGGGCCGTTCACCAAAATATCATTGATGCGCTCATCGGCCAGCAACGGTTCCAACGGACCGAACCCGGTCACTTCATCTAGCGTATCGCGGGCCAGCTGATTGAGGTCCTGAGTAGAAAGCGGCACCCGATTCAGGGCGATATGCTGCCCCACCGCCGTGCGGACAAAATCCGACAGCTGATCACTGCCAGCCTTGCCGACTTCGATCCCTTCTTCATCCAGCCGCTCCACCACCCAGCGATGGGTGCGATCCTTGAGCTGCTGATATTCCGCATCAATCCGTCCAGCCACGACTGCTCCTGCTATCCGTTGCGCTCACTAACCATTTGGCGACTCATCACGCATTGCTGCGCAGGCGCTGCCACCAACCTGGGCTGGCAATATCGCCCTGCTGCATTTCCAGCTTCCCCACCAACGCCTGCAAGTTCCGGCTATAGCGGCAACGGGGCGACTGTTCCTGAATCGGCAAGCCACTGTTCATGGCCAGCAACCGGTGCCGCCAATCCATGGCCAAACCACCGAGCAGAGGCACACCGGCCGTCTCTGCCAATTCGTCCAATCCAGGCGGTGCATGGCTGTCCACCCCATCGACAATCAGGCTAACCTCACTGTCACGGCCCAAATGAGAGCGCCAGTCATTACCCAAGCTATGCACCGCATGGGCTTGATCCACCAGTGGATGCATGGCCACCAACAAATGGCGGGCATGAATCCCCAGAGCGCGCACCCAATGTCGGCTTTCCATCGTGCCCACATTGATCACGATACGATCAAACATCTGCATCAAATGGTTCAGGGCAATAAACAAATCGGCACTGCGGTCCCCAGCCAGATCCCTGCTTTCCACCCCTCCGGCCAGTAATCGCAGGCCCGGGCGGTACTCTTCCAGCGCGGTACCGATCAGGGTTTCATCCAGGGTTTCCGGGCTGGCCAGCAGGTTTTCCAAGTTGTACTCGTTGTGTACATCCAGATAGAAAATACCGCGCTCGCCCGGCTGGGTATCAATGGCCAGGCAGCGCTTATCAGGGAATAATCGGTTCATGCTCAGGGCCACATTCTGGGCCAAGAAGCGAGTGTCGACGGTGGCGCTGGCGGACGCCACTAGAGTGAGATTATTGGTGCCTGAGCGCAATTCATCGCCATAGTGCCCAACGCGCAGCAGTTGATGCCGACGCAGCCGTTCGCGTACATCGCCCGCTTCCGTGCCTGCCACAAAACAGTCTCGGGCGCCGGCCCGCATGGCCTGGAGCAATAGTTCCTGATTCGAACGGGCACACACCGTGATCACGGTGACCCAGGGCCGAGCACTGGTCAGGGCCGTAATAATGGCCAGTGACTGGTCCATATCTGCTTCGGACATTTCCACCATCACCACATGGGCCGTGGTGGCTTCCAACAAACGCAACACCCGGGTCAGATCGGAGCGGCTAACCTGCTCCAACCGAAACGGGTCTTCCACCACCCGATCCAGCCAGGCTTCGATACCGTCATCGTCAACAACCGAAAGAACAATGTCGTGGTCACTCATAGCATCACCAGCTCAGTCCATGACGGATAGGTTGGGAGCCCCGCCGGCTTTCCGTAGCCATATCCAGCCAGCCCATGCTGCTGGAGTGGTAACCGGCGCCCGGCAACGTTACCGGCGGGCTGGTAGCTTGTTGGGGTGTCACCAGATGCGGTGTCACGACCATCACCAGCTCCTTGTCATCTTTCTGAATCCGTGAAGAGCGGAAAAACGCCCCCAATAGTGGAATGTTGCCAATGCCTGGCAACCGGCCACTGCTGTTAATAGTGTTGCGACTTACCAGCCCACTGATAATGAAGGTTTCTCCCGGAGCCAATGACACCGTGGTTTCTGCCCGGCGCACACGCAAACCGGGTACCGCTACCCCGCCGGTTTCAACGCCGGCAGAAAAGTCCAGCTCCGAGACCTCCGGGGCCACCCGGAGAATAATCTGACTTTTGTCGATCACGGTTGGAGTGAGGCTCAAGCCAATACCGAACTCCTTGAACTCAATCTGTACGCCGTCAGTGGTACTGCGGGTGGGCACCGGAAACTCACCACCTGACAGGAAACTGGCGCTTTGCCCAGACAGACTGGTAAGCGACGGCTCTGCAAGTGTATAGGCAAAGCCACCAGCTTCCAGTGCATTGATCGCCAACACCGAATTAGGCCCGAATCCGAACAGATTAAAGCCTTCAGCCCCCAGCGGCGTAGGCACGGCCCCGGGTGTCTGAAAACCGGTCCCCGGAGGCGCAATACCCACCGCAGACTCTCCACCGTTGAACACATTGCTGTAGCTCATGCCCAGCTGGTTCAGCTCAGAGCGGCTGACTTCCAGCACCCGAATGTCCGTTTGCACCTGAGTACCGAATGGCAGCGCATCTCCCAACGTGGTGGCGACCACCACTGTGCTACGCAGGGGCTTACTGTTATTTCGCAACCATACAGACAGCACTGCCGACCCTTCTGATTTGGCGGTCAGCAGCAATTCAGCACTGCCCGTCACGGTCAGCGCGGCTACGCCTGGGTCTGATGTCGCGACTTTAGCCACTGCTGAGGGAAAGGTGAGTACCTTCTGATCCCCCGGCGCCAGGCGCATGGAATCGCGCAAACTCTCTGCCTGCACTGCACTGGTCAACGTCAAAAGCAGCAACACCGCTAGGCTGGCCCACCTCGTTTTTATCAACCCACTCTTAACGCACATAGGTGCTCCTTGAGTCAGATCCTTCATAGACTTCGACTCGTTGCCCCGGCTTAGCCTTAGCCGCAGGCGCTCGCGTCGCCGGGAACAAATCCTTGTAATAGAACGGTTTGACATTCTTTCGGGCGCTAGCCACAACGCTCTCGTCACCCTTGTCGTCACTGGCAACCACCGCCAGACGTAACGCGCCTTCTTCTGCCGCCAGCAACAGCGGCGGCACCTTGTCTCTGGGTACGGCCAGCACCACCGTATTATTGCGACGCCGAGCCTCACGGTCCTGGTCACTGCTGGCCGCGGCCATGGCGCCCTTTACCGCCAGCACCTGAATGCTGCGCAATAACACCAGAGCCGCCGGGTTATCTCGCTCTACCTTGCGAAAAGCCACCACCACATCCACCAGATCCCCGGGCTGCAACAATCCGCCGGCCATCACCACGTCATCCACCGCCACGCCAACAGCACGAAAGCCTTTGGGCAAAGCGCCGGGAAGGGTGCCGCCGGGCTCGAGATGATTTCGGGAAAGCAGCTCACCCGGACGGGCAAACTGGCGTAACTCTTTGCCCGCCACCGTTTCATCGGCAGTCAGTACATTGGCAATTGGCGCTGGGGAAGACACCACTGCCAGGGACTCTTCGTCAAGTGTATCCCCCACATTCAGGCTCTGCGTCACAACCCAATAGCGATAACTGGGCGCCTCTTGCCCGGGCGACCCGGTGTCCGCTCCGCTATCCCTCACCACTAACGCGGGAGTCGGATCGCGACTTAATCCCACTAATGCCAAGATCAACGCCACTAACGCCACTGCCAGCGCCGGCAACATGTACAGCAGTCTTGATCCCATGCTCTCTCCGGAACATCCCTGTGTATTTCTGTTTCTAATGGCAGGCACGCCGTATCAAAATGCCGCCCGCGCTTCCACATCCAACCGATCCGGCAGAGGAGGGAATTCTCCCAACACGCCGAAACTTAATGCCGGCACTACCGGGTTGTTCTGATAGTTCGGATAAACCAAGCGGCAGCGGAGCATTTCCAGCCCCCCCACGGTCTCCAGACTACAGGCACCGTCAGCATTCAACGCTCTGAGGCTGGGCGGCAACTCAGCCACCAAGCCGGCCAACACCGTATTGGCACGCTGCCTCACCGAGTCACCCAAGGCTGCCCCCTGTACCGTAGAGCGATCAATGTATAAGGCGGTAGATACCGCATTATCCACCGCGTCCTGCATCCGGTACTGAGCAAAAAATGTCAGGCCGTATACCGCTGCGCCGTACAACATGGCGACCACAAACGGGAACAACATGAGGAATTCCAGTGCGACAGCACCTGACAAATCACGCGGACCCTTCACGAGGCACCTTATACTGGTGGGGCTGCAGTAGTATCTGATGCCTCTTCAAATAGACCTTCAAAAGCATCGACAAGAGGATTGTCATCTCCGCTAAAGGCTGTCGCCAACACACCAATAATAATGATCAGCGCCGCGGCTAGAACAATATATTCCAGCGCACTGGCACCGCGCTGTTTACGCGCACGGCCGGGCAGCTGTGTGTAAAGGCGGGCAAAAACGAATTGGGTGATCATGGTCAAAGTGCTCATAGTGCTCTCCGTACACGCTTTTTGTGAGGGTTATCAAAACTTGCTTAATGCTTATCACATATGCGCAAATATGAATTTTTAGTGTGATCCTATGCAAGCGTGATGCGCTTCACAACGCTGGGCATGTAGCCTTTTGTTGCGAAGCATCCCGTTCATGTAAAACTAACACTGGTGTGATTTTGCGACGCAGGTCAAACCTCTGCTCGGAGCAGTAAAGACGATGGGCGGATGCTTTCAAGCATGGATTTGATGTGCAAATCAATATGAAAAATGGCACTTTTCTCCGGACATAAAAAAACCCGGGAAATCCCGGGCTTTTTTATGTCCGCTGCCAGGCAGGCAAGCCAAAGATCGTTACTTGATCTTGGCTTCCTTATAGGCCACATGCTTACGCACGACCGGATCATACTTCTTGGTTTCCATCTTTTCAGGATGAAGACGCTTGTTCTTGGTAGTGGTGTAAAAATGACCAGTGCCAGCAGAGGACACCAGGCGGATTTTTTCACGAATAGGACCGGCCATGGGTTAACTCCTTCTGTTAGCCTTAAACGCGATCGCCGCGAGAACGGATATCGGCGAGTACTGAGTCGATACCTTTCTTGTCGATGATGCGCATACCTTTAGAGCTTACCCGCAGACGCACAAAACGCTTCTCGGATTCAACCCAGAAACGATGGTGGTGCAGATTCGGCTCGAAACGACGCTTGGTCTTGATGTTCGAGTGAGAAACGCGATTGCCCGTTACAGGGCGCTTACCGGTCACCTGGCAAACTTTGGACATTGTCTTGCTCCGTAAAACTTCTTGCGGGGGACGGTAGAGCCCCGGAAAAGGCGCGTTTTATACCAATCCACCGTTCAAGTTTCAAGCTAAATCTTAATTTAAACGACCACTGGAGGCCAAACGTCGTAAATCAAACGACTTCAGAGTCGCTCCTCATACGGCTAAAACGCACTCACTACGCGACATAAAAAGGCTAACACGCTCATTTGCTTACCCTTGAGTCTTTCTCTTCTTGCGTCAGGCATACTGACCAAGCGCACATGCACCTACACTGCCCCGCGAGACGCCAACGACACCCAGCCCCCATCGCCGATCACTAGATGGTCCAGTACTCGCACCTCCACCAGCCCCAGTGCCTCCACCAAGCGGCGGGTAATGGCGTGATCCGCCTGGCTGGGCTCCGCCACGCCGGAAGGATGATTATGGGCCAGAATCACCGCCGCCGCATTGTGCTCCATGGCCCGGCGCACTACTTCTCGAGGGTAGACTGCAGCGGCATCAATAGTGCCCTGAAACAGTTTCTCGAACGCAATCAGTCGATGTTTGTTATCAAGAAACAAGCAAGCAAAAACCTCAAAAGGGAGCCCGCGCAACTGAGCAGTGAGCAACTGTCCCGCTTTGTCCGGGTTATCCAATGGCTGCCCCCGCTCCAGGGGCTCTGCCAGATAACGGCGCCCTAACTCCAGTGCCGCCAGCAACAATGCCCGCCGGGCCGTTCCCATCCCGGGCAATTGCGCCATTCGTTCCGGGCTCAGATCGAGCATTGCGCGCAAGCCGCCGCTACTCGCTAACTGCCGGCGAGCCAAATCCACCGCCGTTAGCCCCCGCTGCCCCGTACGCAAAAAGATCGCCAGCAGTTCCGCATCACTGAGCGCTCCTGCCCCTCTCGACAATAACTTCTCCCGCGGCCGCTCATCCTCCGGCCAGTCTGTTATCGCCATAACAGTGCTCCACGGGGCAACCTGTACGCAGCCATAGCCCACTTCACCTCCGCCAGCCACGCGCTGAATGACTTATATATTTGTTTCAAAGCTCATCTCCTCCAACACACTTTTGTTTTATGTGTAGCCTGTTGCGACCCGCGTGCCGCGTCTCTTATACAGTGCTACTCTATGTAGCCTGACTTGATAGCAGCCTTGCGGCTGCAGCGGCAGTGGAGATTCGCCATGTCTGCCGTCATCCAAACAAGGGTTTTTGCATGCAACGTCTGATGAACAAACGGGTCCTGCTGGGTGTCACTGGCGGCATTGCGGCCTATAAAGCCGCCGATCTGGTGCGCCGGCTGCAGGATGTGGGCGCACAAGTACGGGTTGTCATGACTCAAGGCGCCTGTGAATTCATCACGCCGCTGACCATGCAGGCACTGTCCGGGCACCCGGTACATACCACCCTGCTGGACCCAACGGCTGAAGCCGCCATGGGCCATATTGAGCTGGCCCGCTGGGCAGATCTGGTACTGATCGCGCCCGCGTCCGCCAACTTCATGGCCCGCTTGGCCCATGGCCATGGCAACGATCTGTTAACCACCCTGTGCCTGGCCACCGGCGCTCCTATCGCCATTGCCCCGGCCATGAACCAGCAAATGTGGGCGGACATCGGCACCCAAAAGAACCAGCTGATCCTGCAGGAAAAGGGCATCACCATTTTCGGCCCCGGCAGCGGCAGCCAGGCCTGTGGCGAAGTCGGCGCCGGGCGCATGCTCGAGCCGCTGGAGATCATTCAGCAGGCGGCGGAAGTGTTCGATAACCAGCTACTCACCGGCAAGCATGTGGTGATCACCGCCGGTCCCACCCGCGAATCCATCGATCCGGTGCGCTACATCACCAACAAAAGCTCCGGGAAAATGGGCTTTGCGCTGGCCGAAGCCGCGGCCGAAGCCGGGGCCAAGGTCACCCTGATTGCCGGGCCGGTGTATCTGCCCACCCCTTCACGGGTGGAGCGCGTGGATGTGATCCGCGCAGTGGACATGTATGAAACCTGCATGGACGTAGTGGAAAATGGCTGCGATGTCTTTATCGCCACCGCCGCCGTAGCGGACTACCGCCCGACCGTGACCGCTGACCACAAGATCAAGAAGTCCACCGAGGAAATTCACCTCACCTTGGTGAAAAACCCAGACATCGTGGCCTCCGTAGCCGAACACGCCAAGCGCCCCTTTACCGTGGGCTTCGCAGCAGAAACGCAAGACGTGATGGCCTACGCCCAAGGCAAACTGGTGAACAAGAAACTCGACATGATCGCCACCAATGATGTCTCCGGTACCAATGTGGGCTTCAACAGCGACAACAACGCCCTCACGGTAATTTGGCCCAGCGGACACAAGGTATTGCCGTTGGCGTCCAAAGCACAGATTGCCAAGCAACTGATCGAACTGATTGCGATACGCTATAAAGACTAACGCTTACACGCTCCACGCAGCCTGCAACTCGCCCGGTTTTGCCGCCTGGAGCGTTTAGCCTGGAGCGTACTGCCTGACCAAAGGGGACACCATGAAACTGCAATACCGGGTACTCGATGCCCGCCTTGGCGACAGCATTCCTTTGCCTCATTACGCCACCGACGGCTCCGCCGGGCTGGACCTGCGCGCCATGGTCAAGGAAGCGCTGACACTACAGCCCGGAGACACCGAGCTGTTGCCCTCCGGCATGTCCATTTTCCTTGCCGACCCGGGCTACGCCGGCATGATCCTGCCGCGTTCCGGTCTCGGCCATAAACACGGCATCGTGCTGGGCAACCTGGTAGGACTGATCGACTCTGACTACCAAGGCGAGTTAATGGTGTCCTGCTGGAATCGGGGACAGCAGCCCTTCACCCTAGAGCCCGGTGAACGCATCGCCCAACTGGTGATCGTGCCGGTAATGCAAGTAGAACTGGAACAGGTGGAAAGCTTCAGCGCCAGCGAACGCGGCGAAGGCGGTTTCGGTCACAGCGGCCGTCATTGATACACCACGAAAATAACAAACAACTTGGTTTAGCAACGCAGCACAGCGCGCCACAACTTGAACCACAACCATACAGTGGTAGCGCCGGGTAAGCGGAGGGGATATGGGGAACAAAAACGCTAACAAGCAAGGCAAATCCACCAGCACCATGAAGCAGCTTTTGCCACTGGTCGCCGCAGGCATTATCGCGGTCATCGCCGCCACCGGCTGCCTTTATGCCTATCAAACCAGCCACTTACAACCAGCGCAACAGAACGCCCAGGCTCTGCTGTTAGCACAATCGCTGGCCAGCCAGGTCAGCAGAACGACTCAGGCCGCACGTCAACAGCTGGAAATACTCAGCCACCGCAGTGACGTAAACCAGGCACTGGCGGAAGGCGATCTGTTCACTTTCAATGTGCATCAGAAACAATGGCTCCCCGACGCCACCGTCCAGCTGATTCCGCGCCGTGGCGCAGATACCTCACGGCTCAGTTACACCGCCCAGGAGCTACTCAAGAACGTCCGCCTTGGCCAACAACCCGGCCCGGTGATCATTACCGGCAAACCTCCCCGGCTGGTAATGGCCCGCGCCACCAAAAACCAGTCCGGCAGCCTGCTGCTCACCCAATCCCTGGCCCCGCTGGCGGCTGCTCTTCGCGCTGCCATGCCGGAAGGCGCCGCCCTCACAGTGAAATACGCAGGCAGTCCCCTGTTCGACAACAAGCAACATGCCAACGGCGGCACGGCCCAGATCAGCCAAGGCCCGGTTCAGGTCACCCTGACGTTGCGCGCCCCTGACAGCAGCAGCCTGATCATTGCCACCTTGGCTATCGCCTTGGGGGTCGTCGTTATTCTGTTATGCACCCTGCTGGCCAATCGTCTGCTGACCCGCGCCTTGCGTCAGGATGCTGCCGAACTGATTCGCTATAGCGATGAACTGATGCGCCAACCGGACGTCAGCGCCCGTGACCATTTTCATTTTCCGGTCTTCAATAGCGTAACCGAAGCCTCCGCCCGGCTGGCCAGAAAACTGCGCGACCGTGCCGGGCCAGCACGCCCTAAAAGCGCCGCCAAATCCGACGTGTTGCTCATCGAGGAAAATGACGACGATAGCATTCTGCTAACAGACGACGACAGCGGTGGCGAAGCGCTACCCGGCAGCATTTTTCGCGCTTATGACATCCGCGGCGTAGCCGGCGACACCCTAACCGCCCAGGGCACCTACCTGCTAGGACGCGCCATCGGCAGCGAGGCCGGCGAACTGGGCCAACAAACTGTTCTGGTGGCCCGTGACGGCCGTCTTTCCAGCCCGGAACTCAGCCGTTCGTTAATCAAGGGCCTGCTGGAATCCGGCCGTGACGTGGTTAACCTAGGTTTGGCGCCCACCCCGGTGCTCTACTACGCCACCGAAGTACTGGAAACCCAAACCGGCATTATGCTCACCGGCAGCCACAACCCGCCCCAGCATAACGGCCTGAAAATCGTCATGAACGGCGACACCCTCCACGGCGAGCGGATCTTGGCCCTCAAGCAGCGCATTCATAACAAAGCCTTTAGCGAAGGCAACGGCCATGAAGAAGAGCGCGACATCATCGATCGCTATCTTAACGACATCGCCAACGACATCGTGCTGGCTCGCCCCCTAAAAATTGCCATCGACTGTGGCAACGGCGTTACCGGGGAGCTAGCCCCGCGCCTCTTCAGCCAGTTGGGTTGTGAGGTCGCGCCGCTGTTCACCGACATCGATGGCAACTTCCCCAACCACGCCCCAGACACCGGTAACCCGGACAACCTCATCGACCTGATCCGCGTGGTGCAAGAACAAGACCTAGACCTGGGCTTGGCCTTCGATGGCGACGGCGACCGCGTCGCTGTGGTCACCAACACCGGCGAAGTTATCTGGCCCGATCGCCTGCTAATGCTGTTTGCCAAGGATCTGCTCGGCCGCAGCCCCGGCGCCGACATCCTGTTCGATGTGAAATGCAGCCGCGCGCTACCCGCCATTATCCGCAAGAATGGCGGACGCCCTCTGATGTATAAAACCGGACATTCGTTAATCAAAGCCAAAATGAAAGAAAGTGGCGCCGCTCTGGCCGGCGAAATTAGCGGCCACATCTTCTTCGCCGACCGCTGGTTTGGCTGCGATGATGGCGTTTATGCAGGCGCCCGGCTGTTGGAAATCCTTTCATTGCAAGATGACACCGCCGGCCAGGTATTCGACCAATTCCAAACCGGCGTCACCACCCCGGCGCTGTATATTGATGCCACCGATGACAACAAGTTTGCGCTGATCGACGCCCTTGAGGCCCGTGCCGACCAATTCACTGGTGGCCGACCCACTACCATAGACGGTCTACGGGTGGATTTTCCTGATGGCTGGGGACTAGTGCGCGCTTCCAACACCACCCCGTCACTGGTGGCCCGCTTCGAAGGGCGTGACGAAGAGGCACTGAAACGGGTAAAAGAGCAGTTCCGCGAACAACTGAATGCCATTGATGAAAACCTAAAATTACCATTTTGAGTTAGAATCACCGAGGTGAAAGATCAAACGTCGAGATTGCACCGGGCTAACCGGATACTCTTTTGCTCCACGTTTTACCCTAAAAGGAAACGCGGGCAGCCTCTGCAATGTAACGAGTTGAACCCGCGCTTTTGAACTTTAAACGCCTCCGCTAAAGCGAATACCCAAGGAGACCCAATGGACGCCAATAGTGCCCATGACACCGCTCGGATTCTGATTGAGGCCCTGCCCTACATTCAGCGCTTTGCCGGCACCACGGTAGTCATCAAATACGGCGGCAACGCCATGGAAAACGAGGAGCTGAAAAACAGCTTCGCCCGCGACGTAGTAATGATGAAACAAGTGGGCATCCACCCGGTGATTGTGCACGGCGGCGGCCCCCAGATCGGCGACTTGCTGGAACGTCTTGGCAAAGAATCCAAATTTGTTCAGGGCATGCGTGTCACCGACCGGGAAACCATGGACGTGGTACAGATGGTGCTCGGCGG
>Ga0115549_1000797_pt1 | contig 20056 bp, 17 predicted proteins | sample COGITO_mtgs_1004_2_FD_87176 | JGI IMG/M metagenome (GOLD analysis project Ga0115549, IMG submission 87176) | Pelagic marine microbial communities from North Sea - COGITO_mtgs_100430 | ecosystem: Environmental > Aquatic > Marine > Epipelagic | place: Germany:Helgoland, sampling site Kabeltonne...
CCGCCGACATCGAAAAATATGAGGACTTTGACAGAATTATGTCGCTCGGGAACCATTTTAATATCTAGCATGCCGGCATTTTTGGCCGTGGAAGCGATTGTGTCCGAGATATCTAACTCTTCAGCCGCACCGGTTCGCGCAAATTTGCGCAGCCGCCTGAGCGCCATCTTTATATTACGAGTACCAATCTCTACCGAATCGTCTAAGTCTCGGTAATTGCGTTTATCCCACACCTTCACTGCGCGTGAATTACGGCCGCCGTCCTGACCGACTCTGATGCCTTCGGGGTTATATCCGTTAGCACCAAAGGGAGAAGTCCCGCCGGTTCCGATCCACTTATTGCCGCCCTGATGGCGTTTTTCTTGCTCCTGAAGGCGCTTCTTAAACTCTTCCATTAATTTCTCGAGCCCACCCAGCGCTTCGATCTTCGCCTTTTCTTCATCGCTGAGCATCGATTCGAGTTCTTTGCGCAGCCATTCGCTCGGAATTTCAGCCATAGTCAGGTCATCAAGCGCTTCAATTTTTTCAAAATATTTAGAGAATGCGCGATCAAACTTATCGAAGTTTTTCTCGTCTTTCACAAAACACATGCGCGAAAGAAGGTAAAAGTCATCGATATTGCCGAAAATGATATTCCGTTTGAGACACTCGAGTAACGTGAACAGCTCGGTGAACGAGACCGGCAGGCGCTCTTTGCGAAGCATCATAAAGAAGTCGATAAGCATTAGCTTTTGGCTCGATGCATAAACGCGAGTTTCTCAAGGAGGTGAACATCTTGCTCGTTCTTTAAGAGCGCTCCGTAAAGAGGTGGTATCGAATTCTTCGCATCCCGATTCTTCAAGATATCTTCTGGAATATCATCGGCCATCAGCAACTTGAGCCAATCGATCAGCTCAGACGTGGACGGCTTTTTCTTCAGGCCAGGAATCTTGCGCACATCGAAGAAAACATCCATCGCTTGGCGCACAAGGTCTTTCTTTATTTCTGGATAGTGAACATCGACGATTTTTTCCATTGTCTGTGAGTTTGGAAACTCGATATAGTGGAAAAAGCATCGGCGCAGAAAAGCATCGGGAAGTTCTTTTTCATTATTACTGGTTATAATTACTATCGGTCTTGTGGTCGCCTTCACGAGCTTTTGAGTTTCGTAAACGAAAAACTCCATTTTATCGAGCTCAAGTAACAGGTCATTTGGGAATTCGATATCAGCTTTGTCGATCTCGTCGATTAAGAGAACTGATTGCTGTTCTGCCTCGAACGCTTCCCACATTTTACCCTTTACGATGTAATTAGAGATGTCTTTGACCTTCTCATCACCGAGTTGAGAATCGCGCAATCGAGATACAGCGTCGTATTCATAGAGCCCTTGCTGCGCTTTTGTTGTTGACTTTACATGCCATTGGATAAGGGGCATGCCTAGCGCTTCTGAAATCTGCTCAGCCAACATTGTTTTGCCAGTACCAGGCTCACCTTTGATGAGTAGTGGTTTTTCGAGCGCAATTGCCGCATTGACTGCTAACTGTAATTCGTCTGTCGCGACGTATTTGTCTGTACCTGTAAAATTCATTCGCGTATCTCTCTTCTACTCTGCTGTTCTAAAGGAAATCTCGGCCTGAACGACCATAAAACGCCATTGTAAAATGACTAAGCCACTAAATACAGTACGCGTGAACTAATGACCCAGACTAGGCGCGTGAGTCTAGGTTGTTTGGCCTTTGCCCATCGGCTGCATTATTTCGCAGCAAAGCCCCGCCGCTTTCTCTCACGTAGCCACACAATCGCTGCCACAACGAGACCAAGCACTACGCTCAAGAAAAGTGGTACGAACGCGCGTAACGCAGCGTCTGAGCCGAGTGTGATGCCATCGAGCGCGAGTACCATCAGTGCAGGGGCGAGATGAGGGCCATCAACGTGACTCGGCCATGGCGTAGCAAGCATCGCGATAGCTATGGCTCTTATGCCATAGGTCAGCAAAACAGCGCGTCTAAAGACAATGAGATGCCAAATAATAGCAATGAATAGCGACGACGCGAGCAGGTACACAAGCCAAAATAATCCGTAATTTGCCATCTATCTTCCCTTGCCCCTTCTTTTCACGTCCGCGCCACTGTTTTTAGCTTGGCGTGCTTTCTACTCCACCCAGCGGACGATATGTTCGTCATAGCCGTCAGGGTGGACATATTCTTCACTAATTGCCCGACCAGATAGCGAAATCCCTGCGCTTATCATCGCATCACGCGACCTTGTTAATAATGGATGCCAATCGAATAGAGGCTTGCCCTCATGACGCAGACGATAGGCACAGGTTGCGGGCATCCATGTTGCAGAGGCGATATCCATTGCCTTTACATCGAGGCACTCAGGCACCAAGTCGGTCCTGGTTTGATAGCAACCACAGCCCCCAGTATTCTGATCATGGTGTTTGCAGACAACGCGCGTATGGACAATCTCTTCGGTTTCATCATCCATTAGCTTTTTTAAGCAGCAACGCCCGCAGCCGTCGCAAAGACGTTCCCACTCCGTCTCACTAAGTTCTCCAAGGGGTTTATGCCAAAACTCTATTGCGGCTGACTTAGTGTCTTTCATGAATCAAGTACGCCTTCGAAACCAGCTTGCAAAAGTTCTTTTTTCCACAGTGACAACTCGGATGGCCACGCGCCCTTCTCAGGCTCGGATTCCATCAGATGCATATAGGCGAGCAGTTGACGCTTGCGGGCTAATACTTCGGGCGCAAGGCCGTGAGCCTCCGCAGCAGACGCGACGACCGCTTGTAATCGTTTCAGCCGTTTGCGCATATCGGGCGTTAGGGGTGCCGATAAATCAGCGTTATCTATCTTCTGCGTGTAATCACAGCCATCGGCTAACTCGGCAAACACTGATCCGTAACGCTTTACAACAGAGGGCTCTACTCTGCTCAAACTTCCCTTGTCTATCAATAAACGCGCACTGGAGACTTGTTCCCCCGAGGTATTGGTACCCGACAGTGCCCCAGCGATCTCCACCAAATCATTGTCTTTTAAGATCCAGCTTTTAGGTTTGTCACGACGCCGCGCCTCTTTCTCACGCCAGACACTTAGCGCTCTGAGCAGCACCAGCCCATCAGAGCTTAGGCGCCATGCATTGCTTAGCGATTGATAGAGCATTGACCAACTAGATTCAGCCTCATTGTTAAGCGCTGTCTGGATTAGATTTTGACATTCGGTGGCAAACCAGTCGGACATGTTTCTTTCGCGAAGCTCGCTAAGAAGCTGGTTTCTCAAATCGATGAGGTGTACGACATCGATCGCTGCATAGCGCAGCTGTGCGTCGGTCAGAGGGCGTTGCAACCAATCCGATCGGGTCACATCTTTCTCAATAACCGTATCCAAACGCAGCAAGACAAGCGCTGCGTAGCTAAGGCTTGGCCCTAAACCAAGGAACGAAGCGGCGAGCTGTGTATCGAAGAGTCGTTCGGGAACGAAACCGAAATGCGACAGGAATACACTGAGGTCTTCACTGCAAGAATGGAATATAAATTCTACGACCCCTGCACGGCACAGCGCCTCGAACGGCGCCCAATCGTCGATCTCTAAGGGGTCTAGCAGGTAACTACAATGTCCATCGCCGATCTGTAAAAGGCCCAACTTCGCGTAGAACGTGTTTGTCCTCATGAACTCGGTATCGACAGCGAGCGCGTCTAGCTGAGACCAGCTCTCGCACAGTGCCGCTAGCGAGTGTGAATCAGCGACATAAACCATTTGAGGCGACTCAGTGTATTCGCGCACTTCACCCATAAAATCCATCCGAAAGAGTTTTGCGACCAGCAAAAGCATGCGTAAGAGTGCCGCCGTCGACATACTCTAATTCGCCGCCAACAGGGACGCCATGTGCTATTCGAGACACACGTATTTTCTGCGCCTTTAGGCTCTCTGCAATAAAATACGCGGTGGCGTCACCTTCAACAGTGGGATTGCAAGCGATAATTAGTTCTTTTATTTTGCCGGACTCAACCGTCGAAAAAAGCTGCTCTAGCCCGAGCTGTTCAGGACCAATACCGTCGATCGGGGACAAATGCCCCATCAAGACAAAGTAGCGCCCGTTATAACTACCCGCCTGCTCAATTGCGAATACGTCTCCAGGGGATTCAACGACACAGCAGAGCGACTGATCACGTTTATCGCTTGCGCAAAGCCTGCAGACAGTCTCTTCGGTAAGCGTCCGACACTCGGCACAATTTCCAACAACATCGAGCGCGGCCGTCAGCGCACTCGCCAAACGCGCGCCGCCGACTCGATTTCTCTCGAGAAGCTGCAATGCCATTCGCTGAGCAGATTTTGGTCCGACTCCGGGCAAGCAGCGAAACGCATCAATTAATTCATCGATAAGTGGGCTGAGGTTCACCGCGTATTCCTAATCATTAGTAGTCAAACTCGTTACTACTTGTGTGTGGAGCAATACGGAAACAAGTATCCGCATACACAGGCGCTATTCTTTGCTAGAAAGGCATTTTGAAGCCGTCGGGCAATGTGACTCCACCCGTCAGATCACTTAGCGAGCCTTTGCTCGCTTCGGCTACTTTCGCTACGGCAGAATTTACAGCAGCTGCGAGCAGATCCTCGATCACACTGATTTCTTCTGACAAGAGTGTCTCATCGATTTTGACGTTATTGACTTGATACCTGCCAGTCATTTCGACACGGACGAGTCCCGCGCCAGCGACGCCTTCGACCACCGCCTTCGCTGCAGTTTCCTGAGCGGTTTGAAACTTCTCTTGCATCAGTTTCGCTTGCTTCATCAATTCGTTGAGATCGGTCATCTTTTATATCCTAATTTAGTGGCGGCGCAAATGGCACTGGCGCCAGATAGTAAGTCGTTAAACCTGACCGTGCCCGCTTTCAGCAGCGCTATCGACTCTACTTCCAACAATGCTTTCAACGTTACTCTCAACGATGCTTTCGACAACTACTTTGCCGCCAAATTTCTTTTGTAGTTCGAGAACCATCGAATCGTTTTCAAAATCGCTAACTCGTTTGGCTTGCAGCCCTTGATTAATACGGATCTTTCGAGCTGCAGGGGTCTCGCTACGCGTGGTGCCTATTGAGATCCGAATAGCGACCTTCTTACCAAGGAACTTTTCGAAAGCCGGCTCAACCTTCGCAGGTGCGTCATCGTTAAATACAGCGCTGTGCGCCTCGCCTAGGAGAAACTCAATGGCGTCATCCGTTGCACTCACTAACTCACAGTTCGCCATAATGTTAGCGGAAATTCCGGTGAGCTGGAGTTTTGGGTAAACATTAACCCAGTTAGATGGGGTCATCTGATCGTTGCCCTCTGCCGAATAGGCCACCGCTTCGTGCTGAGATTCTTGATCCTGTTCTGGGTCACCGCCTGCGTGATGTGTAATGTCGCGAGGAGGCGCCTGAGCCTCGGAGATAGGGTTAGTCTGTTGCGCGCACGCTAGCGGAGACTTTTTTTTTTCGTTAGCCTCAGTATCGCTGCTCTTTACAGCGGTGATAGCAGGCTTGGGTGCTGTGTAACTCGGGGAAAAAACCAGCATACGCAGCAGGACCATTTCGAACGCGCTCCGCATTTCGACAGCGAGCTTGAGGTCCTCGCGGCCTTTGGTGCCAATTTGATAATAGAGCTGCACGTCTTCGGCCGTTAATTGCGACGCAAGTTCGACGACTTTTTCGAGATCTCCTACGCTGTTGTCGACTGCGTCGGGTGCAATCTGAGCCAGCGCGATGCGATGCAGCATTGATAAAAGCGCATCGAGTGTATGTTGATAATCTGGGGTTTGCTCGCCGATGACCTGAACCAACTCGACAATGAGTCTGACGTCACGAGCGGCCATTGCCTCCAAGAGACGAGTTATCTGATGCTGCGGAGGTACGCCAAGCATTTCGGTCACGCCGGCTGTCAGCACACTACCCTCACAATAAGAGATGGCTTGATCGGTTAGGGTCAGCGCATCTCGCATGCTGCCTGAAGCCGCCATGGCAATCTGCCATAAGGCGTCGCTTTCGGAAGATACATTCTCTTTAACCAGAATATCGGCAACAAATTCGGCAATAAGTGCCGGTGCGAGATTCTTTAGATTAAATTGGAGACAGCGCGAAAGAACAGTAATCGGAAGCTTTTGAGGATCTGTCGTGGCAAGTAAAAACTTTACGTGTTCGGGAGGCTCTTCAAGCGTCTTGAGTAACGCATTGAAGCTGTGTGTCGATAACATATGCACTTCATCGATAAGGTAAACCTTATAGCGCCCGCGGCTTGGCAAGTATTGTACATTTTCGAGTAATTCACGCGTGTCTTCGACCTTTGTGCGTGAGGCCGCATCAACTTCGATAAGATCTATAAAGCGCCCTTCGGCGATCTCTCTACAGGCATCACATTCGCCGCAAGGCTCAGAACTAACACCGACTTCACAGTTTAGGCAGCGCGCCAATATGCGCGCCAAGGTAGTCTTGCCGACACCTCGTGTTCCGGTGAGCAGATAAGCATGATGAAGTCGTTGATTGTCGAGCGCGTTGATTAGAGATTTGAGGACATGGGATTGTCCTGCGACCTCAGCGAACACAGCGGGTCGATACTTACGAGCAAGAACTTGATAGCTCACGGAGCGACTTCCATCTGATGTTGAGTTTGCTTAGCTTTACAGCAAGAGTATTCAGAGGCATCTCTCGCCAGCCACACCACGGCACATGAGTCAGCTACTACCGTTGCTCCCTTCCGGGCCTGGCGGGGTTTATAACTTATCATTGCGCGGGGACCGACAAGAGATACCAGCGGGAAGTTTAACATGCTCTCGCCTTCTGGAGCGAGAGTATAAGCCACTCAATTCAACCACTTTTGCTAAAACCACGGCTTCCCTCTTACTCAGGCAACGAGAGGGTGAATAATCTACTGTCTGGCCCGCCACCTATGGCGATAGACAAGTATTGCTGACCCTTGACCGCGTAGGTCATCGGCGACCCTTGCGGCGGTAAAGGAAGCTCAATCTCATGAAGTACTGCCCCCGTCGCTTTATCGAACGCGCGCAGGAGGTTGCGGCCGTTATCCACTTGCGCCACAAAAAGCAGCGTTTTCGTGAGGAGCGGACCAGTCCTGCTGGGGCCACCGACCGGCCCGGGATCCAAAATACCCATGTCTATAATCTTTTGCCGAATACCCTCGCCATGCGGGATCATCCATTCTTGCTCACCGCTATTAAGGTTTGTAGCGACAATACGGCCATAGGGTGGTTTTGTAAGCGGAAGGCCTTGCGGACCGCCAACATTCATTGCGCCGCCACGAACGTAGCGCAGATTTGATTTTTCAGGATCTGCTTCTTGCAGCTGGACGACAATCGGTATTGTGGCGCTAGGTATGTAGAAAAGCCCGCTATCGGGGTCGAATGCGGCGCCGGTCCACCAGCCGCCACCACCCCAGCCTGGTATATTAATAGTCCCCCTCAGCGAAGGCGGCGTGAACAGTGGCCCTGAGTCGAATTGCTCTATGAGTTGTTCTGCTTCGCGACGTAACTCAGGGGTAAAGTTGACGAGTGTGTCATCAGAGAGGCCCTGTAGTTCAAACGCAGGCGGCTTAGTTGGAATGGGCTGAGTTAAAGAAAGCTTTTCACCAGGCACGTTGCTCTGCGGCACAGGGGTTTCGATAATAGGCCATACGGGGTCGCCAGTGACGCGATCGAATACATAGGTGAATCCCTGCTTTGAGATTTGAGCAACCGCTTTGATTTTTTTACCTTCTACGGTCAGGTCGACAAGCGTTGGCGCAGCAGGGAGATCGTAATCCCAGACGCCATGTTGCACCATCTGGAAATGCCACAAGCGCTTGCCAGTTTTGGCCTCCACAGCGACTAAGCTTTCTGCAAATAGGTTATCGCCATGGCGCAAACCGCCGTACCAGTCATTCGTCGGGGTGCCAATGGGTAGATACACAATGCCTAGTTCGTCGTCGGCGCTCATAATGGTCCATGAATTGGTATTACCGGTGTATTCCCATGATCCGTTTTCCCAAGTCTCGTTGCCAAACGCACCTGCCTGAGGAATCGTCTCAAACATCCACACAATGTCACCTGTGCGAGGATCAAACCCTCTCACGTTGCCAGGCGGCATTTCCTTTGTGGTTGGTCCGTCATTGATTATGGAATTAACGACAACTATATCGTTGGTCACGAGTGGCGGCGAGACGACGCCATATTGGCGCTTATCTATTTCACGCCCAAGACCCAAGGACAAATCAATCTTGCCCCCGTCGCCGAAACTGCTGTCGGGTAAGCCTGTCACGGCGTCGATAGACCACAGATTAGCATCGTTGGTTGCGAAGAAGATGCGCTGTTTGTCTTCGCTCGACCAGTAACCGACTCCGCGCGAGTTGTAACCTAGATTTGCTGGCCTACCACTAGACCAAGCCTCAGTGTCAAAAATCCATTTTTCCTCGCCCGACGCCGCATCAAGCGCGACGACTCGCCCGAATGAGCTAGGCACATACATGACACCCTCTATCACAATAGGTGTCGCCTTAAAGCCTGCCGGCACTGCCCTGTAGTTTTGTTGCGCAATATTATCGGCAACAGTGGCATTATCTGGGCTCTCCCAAGACCATGCCGGAACCAAGTCGGCGACGTTTGAGGCGTTAACCTGATCTAGTGTCGAGTATTTTTGTGATCCGTTGTCACCGCCATAGCTCGGCCAATCGGCAGAAAAGGCGCTGCCAGCGACGCTAGCACCGAGGCAAACAACTAAAGGGGCAAGCAGTAATGGGAATTTCATGGGCTGTCCTTGGTGTGTCGAGAAAAACTATCTCGATACTACCTTAGGAATCCATTGGGGGGAATGAAGCTGGAAAATCTGACTTTTCAGTTTGTTTCAGGGGCATTAAAATTTGGCGGTGAGAGAGGGATTCGAACCCTCGAAGCCTTTCGACTTACACACTTTCCAGGCGTGCTCCTTCAGCCACTCGGACACCTCACCGGGGTAAAACTTACGGCGCGCACTCTAGCTTAGGGCCACCTAGATTACAAGGCGGCAAACATCCATAGGGCGCTTGTGTTTTATTGCCTGACATCACGCGCGAGCCTATCGGCGTGCGTAATTGCTTCGCTTGCGCGATAGACGTTGATGTCTAGACCGCCACGTCGCAGATAATTCATCGAAACTTGCAATGAGTCAGGGCGACAGTGATTGCTCAAAGCAACGAATATTCGCTCAGCGCATTCTTCATGGTATCCCTGGTGCTCCCGGAACGAGCAAAGATAACTCAGCAGGCTCGCGCCTTCGATCTCGATGCCAGTGACTTTAATTTCAAGACTCGCCCAATCGGGTTGATTGGTGACTGGGCAATTGGAGCGAAAGAGATCGCTGGTGTAACGCGTCTCCTTATTAGCATGTACCGCGTTCGGCGCCTTATCGATGCGAATAAATTCAATGACAGATGCGTCGAGCGGCGCGACATTATCAATTAAGGGCAACCGATCTAAAGCGATCACTGTCCTATTGTCCTGCAGCCGGGGTGCGAAATTTTTCGCCATTAGTGCACGATACTCGCCGAGCGAGTGCACAAGCACATTCACAACATTACCGCTCGCCTGTTCGAGATCCGCTTTGATCGTAGAGGCTAGCAACTCAGTCGACGCCATTCTCTCGTGATTAAACGAATTCAGATAAAGCTTAAGAGATTTCGACTCAACTATGGCAGGAGAACGGCAATCAAAAAACAATTCAGCGACAGCGACACTGGGTTTTCCACTCGAATCCAGCCAGGATAATTCGAAAGCCTGCCAGTGATCGAAGCCGAACATGGCTAGCTGTGGCGGAAACCCAATGGCTTCCCGAGCAGGTGCTCGAGGTATCGGGAACAAAATTTCAGGCGCATACGCTGCGGGGCTCGCCAGCGTTTCGCCAAGCGGGTTGGTAGCCGACTTAGAATCATGCACCATAATTCTAGCTCCTTAACCCAGTGCCGCGGTTTAGCAGCCAAAGACAGCTGCCAAACAACACCACGCTAAAGAGAATTAGAATAAAAAACGCCGCCCCAATAGGCACATCTGAGACGCCTAAAAATCCATAGCGAAACGTGTTGACCATGTAAAAAATAGGATTCAACGCAGACACCGATTGCCAAAATGGTGGCAATAAAGCCGATGAATAAAATACACCGCCCAGATAAATTAATGGCGTAAGTACAAAGGTTGGGATAATCGAGATGTCATCGAAGCTGTTCGCAAAAAGCGCGTTAATAAAGCCTGCAAGTGAAAACACAGTGGCCGTCAGCAAGATCACCGTAATTGTAATCAGCGGATGCTGAATCTGGAGGTCAACAAAAAACAGCGCCATACCAGTGACGATAGCGCCAACTAACAATCCTCGCACCATACCTCCCACGATAAAACCGCAAAGAATGATCGAATTGGGTACCGGCGAGACGAGCACCTCTTCGACACTGCGCTGAAATTTGTGACTAAAGAATGAGGAAACAACATTCGAATAGGAGTTCTGAATTACCGCCATCATGATCAGGCCTGGAATAATGAATTCCATGTAATCGAAGCCGCCCATATCTCCAATGCGGCTACCGACCAAATTGCCGAAAATCACGAAGTAGAGCGAGATAGTAATTGCGGGCGGCACTAGGGTTTGTAGCCAGATCCGTGTAAATCTTCGTACTTCTTTAATAACAATGGTTTCGAACGCAATGTATTTGTGATTCTTAAACATCTGCCGGCTCTCCTCGTGCATTGTCCAATCGACTCAAAAACAACTGCTCCAAGCGATTGCTTTTGCTGCGTAGCGCACTGACTTCGATGCCGCGATCCAGAAAGAGCTTGAACAATCTGCTCATGGTCAGTGTCGCCGCCACTGTGATTTCGAATGAGTGCGCATCGATTAGCGTTGCACTCACCGGCGCGTCACCCCAATTCGGCAAAGACTCGATTGGCGTTGCAAGTTCGACGATGTAAGTTTGTTTATCTAAAGCCTTGAGCAAAGCACGCATACTGGTGTTTTCTACAATGCGCCCGTGGTCGATGATAGCGATATTGCGGCAAAGCTGCTCGGCTTCTTCGAGATAATGAGTCGTAAGAATGATAGTAGTACCCGATTCGTTTAACTCAGTTAAAAACTCCCACATCGAGCGTCTAAGCTCGATATCTACACCTGCGGTGGGCTCGTCTAAGATAAGAAGTTTGGGCTCGTGAACGAGGGCGCGCGCAATCATCAGGCGTCGTTTCATACCGCCGGATAGGGTCCTTGAGCGGTCGTTACGCTTATCCCAGAGGTCTAACTTGCGCAGGTATTTTTCACAACGCTCTGCAGCTAGTGAGCGCGGCATGCCGTAGTAACCTGCCTGCGTCATCACGATATCCTTGACGCGCTCGAACTGACTAAAATTGATCTCTTGAGGTACAACGCCAAGGTCTAATTTGGTTTCGTAAACATGTGAGTCGACGTTTTTGCCGAAAATCTCAACGATACCGCCAGATTTTTTCACTAAGGTAGACAGCACACCAATGGTCGTTGATTTGCCCGCTCCGTTAGGGCCGAGTAGCGCGAAAAAGTCGCCCTGCTCTACCTCTAGACTAATTCCTTTGAGCGCTTCGAATCCATTGGCGTAGGTTTTTGTCAGATCTTTGATCGCGATTGCAGTGGTCATGCTGAGTGAGCCCCTTCGAAAAGTCAGTTTCCCATTTTCCGGTTCCGCAACGAAAAAAGCCCAGCATAGCTGGGCTTTTCGAAATTGGCGTCCCCTAGGGGTTTCGAACCCCTGTTGCCTGGATGAAAACCAGGTGTCCTAGGCCTCTAGACGAAGGGGACAATCTGTATGGCTAGGTGCGCCAAATCAGAACGAGCGGAATTCTAGGGAGCTAGAGCTTTGTAGTCAAGCCTCATCTGCAAAAAAAGCCAAAAGAAAGCCAGAACCGAGATAATTAGGACGTCTTGACGCGTATATCTGTCTATGACAATGTAGCGGGAGGCGGTCATATCCGCCGCCGCAAATGACTTAGTGAAGGCCTTAGATAAAAATAGCTACCACGTATCCCAAAGCTGCCGACAAAAAGAATCTGGAGGGTTATTAATCTAACTCACTCAACAGAAAGTCTAAGGGCATTGGCGCTAGGAACTCTGCATGAACAAGAATCACGACGCAAGCGACGGTATCGATGACGCGCTGATCGCAGAAGCGACCGCGCAGCTGAATCAAGAAATCAAGGTCCTCGACACTTGGTTAGCAGAGCTTGCGCATGCGGCAACCTCCGACGAGGAATCGATGGCCGCATACCAATCCTATACCGACATGCGTGCTAGCCGTTGTGAAATGCTTTCCTCACTTGCCAACCAGATTAAGGGCGACGGACAAAGCGCTTAGCAATCTACTCCGCAGGAACCTAACCACAGCACGCTATCGGCAGACGCCTGCCGCCCTTCCAAGGATATTGTCAATAATTATGCTCAGTTCAACTCAACTCAACACTATGTTTCAACTCCAAGCCGGAATGAATTTCCGTGTTGACCCCAACTGGACAGAAGCAAAATATCCCTACCTTCGCGCGGTGGTTATCGAAGCCGCAGAGGCAATAGAGCACCATGGGTGGAAATGGTGGAAGCAGCAGCATTGCGATCTTAGTCAGCTGCAGATGGAGTTGGTTGATATCTGGCATTTTCTATTGTCGGAAATTTTGCTGAGAAATGGCGGCGATGAAGAAAAAGCGAGAACTTATCTCGAAACGACCTATGCGCGGCAGAGCGCAGCCGACGCGCTGAATTTCGATGGGCAAGAGTACGCTTTAGGCGAGTTCGATTTACTTGAATTACTCCAAACCTTTATCGGTACGTCTGCTGCAGGTAGGATAGAATTGGGCTTGTTTGCTGCGATAATGCGCGGTTGCTCGCTCGATTGGCATGAGCTTTATAAGCAATATGTGAGCAAGAACGTGCTTAATTTCTTTCGTCAAGACCATGGGTATCAAGACGGAACCTACAAAAAAATGTGGAATGGGCGCGAAGATAACGAAGTGCTAGTCGAGGTGATGGCGACACTGGATGCCGCGTCCCCGGCCTTTAAAGACAGCCTCTACGGTTTACTAGAGGCTGCTTATAATCATTAAAATCAGTGCGTTATGAGAATTACTTAAAGTAAGCGTTCTCGCGCTGAGAATGATCAGTCACGTCACGCACCTCTTTCAACTGAGGTATCTGTTGCAGCAGCGTCTTCTCGACCCCTTCCTTAAGTGTCACATCGACCATACCGCAACCCTGGCATCCGCCGCCGAAGCGCAATACCGCAATGTTCTCGTCATAGAGCTCCTCGAGCGTCACATTACCGCCATGCGCCGCGAGCCCAGGATTAATCTCGTTATAGAGAACGTAGTTAATGCGATCTGGGAGCGAACTTTCGTCGGTTATCTTTGGTAGCCGGGAATTAGGCGCTTTAATTGTAAGCTGCCCGCCCATCGCATCCTTCGAATAATCCACCACCGCCTCTTCGAGGAATGGGATGCTAGGTTCGTCGATATAGGCCTTGAAGCCTTCGCACTGCTGAATTGAGTCTTCTTCTTTTTCTTCGCCAGGCCGGCAGAAAGAGATACACGTCTCCGCTTTCGGCGTCCCTGCATCGAGAATGAAAACACGGACCGACACTCCCTCGGTGTCTTGTTTTTTAAGCAGTTCAGCCAGATAGGCCTGAGCGGGTGCTGTTATCGTAATTAAATTGGTGCTCATACTGATCTTTACTCCTTAATTATGAGTTTAAGTCTACTGTAAACAGGTTAGAAAAAGAATAACCAAGTGTATTACTTGGTTATAGTGCTATGCCCTCATCAAAGTACTTTGGTAGAATATATAACCCTCTAGTTAGCCTAGATACTTACCCCTTATAACTGTTTAACGGGCTAGAAATAGCCCAAAGGCACCGGCATGACAGAACAACTTACCCGTACTCAACGAGTAGCCGCGCTGCGCGCCGCCCTCACCCAGCGCATCCTCATTCTTGATGGCGCTATGGGTACGATGATTCAGGGCTATCAGTTGGTTGAGTCTAATTTCCGCGGAGCGCGATTTGCGACAACATCGCAACTTTTGGCGGGAAACAACGATCTTCTTACACTCACAGCTCCCGAAATCATCACAGAGATACACGCGTCTTATCTCGCAGCGGGTGCAGATATCGTTGAAACCAACACGTTTAATTCGACACGCGCATCACAGGCAGACTACGGACTCGAAGAGCTTGCTTATGAGCTAAACGAAGAAGCAGCGAAACTGGCACGCGCTGCGTGCGATGCGGCGACCCAGAACACGCCAAACAAGCCCCGCTTTGTCGCTGGCATTATTGGTCCAACTAGCAAGACCGCTTCGCTCTCGCCTGATGTAAATGATCCAGGGTTTAGAAACACAAGTTTCGACGAGCTGGTTGACGATTACAGCAACTCTGCGCGAGGCTTAATTGCCGGCGGCGCCGATATCCTTATGATCGAAACTGCATTCGACACATTGAATGCCAAAGCTGGGATTTTTGCAGCCCATCGCGTGCTAGATGAACTTGAGCTCGATCTCCCGATCATGATTTCGGGAACGATTACTGACACAAGCGGACGCACTCTGTCGGGGCAAACTGTGGAGGCATTTTTAAACTCCGTCGCTCACGCTAAGCCTCTTTCTGTCGGCTTCAACTGCGCACTCGGCGCAGAACAATTACGTCCGCATATCGCTGAAACTTCGAGCCTAGCCGAATGCTATGTCTCTGCCCATCCTAATGCCGGTCTGCCAAATGAATTTGGTGAATACGATCAAAGCCCCGAAGAAATGGCCTCTATCATCAAAGAGTTCGCCAGCAGCGGCTTTTTAAATGTTGTAGGTGGCTGCTGTGGCACGTCACCCGAACACATCGCAGCTATAGCAGAGGCGATTCAAGGAATCCCCCCCCGTAAAATACCGACGATCAAGCCTGCCTGCAGGCTTAGCGGATTAGAGGCATTCAACATCAAGGCCGACTCCCTTTTTGTCAACGTCGGCGAGCGCACTAATGTCACTGGGTCGGCACGCTTCGCGCGACTTATTCGAGAAGAAAATTACGATGAAGCGCTTGAGGTAGCCCGAGAGCAAGTAGCCGCCGGCGCGCAGATTATCGACATCAATATGGATGAAGGCATGCTCGATTCCGAGGCGGCTATGGTGCGCTTCCTTAAGTTAGTGGCTGCCGAACCCGAGATTTGCCGCGTGCCGATTATGGTCGACTCCTCGAAATGGCAAATTATTGAAGAAGGCCTGAAATGTATACAAGGTAAAGCCATCGTCAACTCCATTAGCTTGAAGGAAGGCGATGCCGAGTTTATCGAAAAGGCAAAACTCTGCCTCGCCTATGGCGCCGCAGTCGTGGTCATGGCATTCGATGAAGACGGTCAGGCGGATTCATTGGCGCGCAAAAAACAAATTTGCAAACGCAGCTATGACATTTTAATTAGCATAGGATTCCAAGCCGAAGACATAATCTTCGATCCGAATATATTTGCTATTGCCACCGGTATCGATGAGCACAACAACTATGCGGTCGACTTTATCGAAGCCTGCAAATACATTAAAGCAGAGCTCCCTGGCGCCCTAATTTCAGGTGGGGTGAGTAATGTCTCCTTCTCTTTTCGCGGCAATAATCTCGTGCGCGAAGCCATCCACTCAGTCTTTCTCTTTCACGCGATCAAAGCAGGCCTGACGATGGGCATCGTTAATGCCGGCCAGCTAGCCGTCTATGACGATATTCCTGTCGACCTGAAAAAAGCCGTAGAAGACGTAGTGCTTAATCGAACAGCGGATGGCACAGAACAATTAATGACAGTCGCTCAGAACTACAGCGGTACTGGCGGCATCATCGCTACCGAAGACCTGGCTTGGCGAGAGCAGATCGTGGAGAAACGTTTAGCCTATGCGCTGGTTAAAGGCATTACTAAATTTATCGAAGAAGACACCGAGCAAGCGCGACTGAACGCCGAACGTCCGATTCATGTCATCGAAGGCCCTCTCATGGATGGCATGAACGAGGTTGGCGACCTCTTCGGCAGCGGCAAAATGTTTTTGCCGCAAGTGGTTAAAAGCGCGCGCGTAATGAAACAAGCGGTGGCTTACCTCCTGCCTTATATCGAAGCCGAAAAACAAGGTGGTGAGGTCAAAGCAAAGGGCAAAATACTTCTCGCAACGGTGAAGGGAGATGTACACGACATCGGTAAGAATATCGTTGGTGTTGTTCTAGCATGCAACAATTACGAGATTATCGATCTCGGCGTTATGGTACCCGCTGATAAAATCCTCAAGACAGCGATCGAAGAGAATGTGGACATCATCGGCTTGAGTGGTCTCATCACGCCTTCGCTCGATGAAATGGTCCATGTTGCCTCTGAAATGCAGAGACTCGATTTTAACGTACCGTTACTGATCGGAGGGGCCACTACCTCGAAAGCGCACACCGCAGTAAAAATCGAGCAGCATTACAAAAACGATGCGACGGTCTATGTCTCTGACGCATCAAGGAGTGTCAACGTTGTCAGTACACTCCTGAACGAGGCCAATAAGCCCGATTTTGCCAACGATCTTCGTAACGAATACGCAATGATCCGTGAACGCACTGCTAACCGAAAGAGTAAGCGGGAGCTCGTTGATTACCGCGCTGCAAACCGTGCGAGCCTGAAGCTCGATTGGGATAGCTACACGCCTCCAACGCCTGCGTTTACTGGCACAAAAGTTCTCGAAGATTACCCTCTTGAGAAACTCATCGACTACATCGATTGGACACCGTTTTTCATTACTTGGAGTCTCGCAGGTAAATACCCTGCAATTTTAAGCGACGAAAAAGTTGGCGCTGCTGCACGGGACTTGTTTAAAGACGCACAAGAAATGTTAACTGAAATTGTGCAACACAAACTGATCACAGCACGAGCTGTCTTTGGTTTTTGGGAAGGCAACAGTGTCGGCAATGATGTACACTTGGGCGCCTCCGCAGATAATAAAAATATTCATTTTTTGCGTCAGCAAATGCCTAAGCAGAACGATCAACCTCACCTTTGTCTAGCGGACTTTGTCGCGCCCAAAGAATCGGGTAAATCTGACTACCTAGGTGGTTTCGCAGTCACCGCTGGCATAGGCGCCGAAGCGCTCGCAAAGCGTTATCAAGATGACAACAATGATTATGCCTCTCTCATGATCAAAGCCTTAGCCGACCGACTCGCCGAAGCCTTTGCGGAGCATCTTCACGCCCGCGTAAGGGCAGAATATTGGGCCTATGCACCGGACGAGAGCCTGTCCACAGAGGAGCTGATTAGCGAGCGCTATCGAGGCATTCGTCCAGCGCCGGGCTACCCCGCTTGTCCTGAGCATTCTGAGAAAGAGACGCTCTTTTCGCTTCTCGACGCGGAGAAGGAGATTGGTATCGCTCTCACCGATAGCTACGCGATGACGCCAGCTGCAAGTGTAAGCGGATACTATTTTAGCCATCCGGACGCACGCTATTTCTCAGTGGGAAAAATAAGTGGCGAGCAGGTTGAAGACCTTGCATCCAGAAGCAGCAGAGACTTTACACTGCTCAGCCGGCTGCTCGCCCCCAACCTAGATTAACCAACTACGGCACAGGTAGAGGAAAAAGTCGATGTACAGATATGACGGTTATGACGCTACGATGCTCGAAGAACGCGTTATACAATTTAGAAGCCAGACGAATCGCTATCTCGAAGGCAAGCTCACCGATGCCGAATTTCTTCCCCTGCGTTTGCAAAACGGACTCTATGTTCAGCGTTTGGCGCCGATGCTCCGCATCGCTGTTCCCTATGGCATGTTGTCGGCTCGGCAACTGAGAAAGCTCGCTTTTATTTCTTCACATTACGACAAGGGGTACGGACATTTCACCACGAGGCAAAACATTCAATTCAACTGGCCCGCATTAGAGGATGTCCCCGACCTTCTGGCTCATCTTGCTGAGGTTGAAATGCATGCGATACAAACTAGTGGCAATTGCATCCGCAACACGACGACTGATCAATTTGCTGGCGTCGCAATAGATGAGATCGAAGACAGCAGACCTTATTGCGAAATCATTCGGCAATGGTCAACTTTTCATCCGGAATTCGCTTATCTGCCGCGCAAATTCAAAATCGCGGTGTGTGGTACACAAGAAGACCATGCGGCTACGCAGGTTCACGATATCGGTCTCTATCTTCGCAAAAATGAAGCTGGGGAGACTGGCTTTCAGATCCTCGCAGGAGGTGGCCTTGGACGCACGCCAGTTATAGGGCAAGTGGTCTTTGATTTCGTCGAACGGCATGACTTGCTCAGCGCTTTAGAAGCCATACTTCGCGTGTATAACAGAGAAGGACGTCGTGACAACAAGTATAAAGCGCGAATTAAGATACTTGTTCGGGAGACAGGATTAGAGACATTTCGCGAGAAAGTAATGCACGAATGGGAACAGCTTCGTGGGGGGAGTCTCACTCTCACCGATGCCGAAATTGAACGCTGCAAAAGCTATTTCCAAGAACCGGCCTATAAAGCACTAGAGCCAAACCCCGCGTCACTGCGCGAGGCGTTGGCCCGGGATGTACTCTTTGCGAGTTGGTTTAGTCACAATGTTACTCCGCATAAAAAACCGGGTTACGCCGCTGTAGCCATCAGTTTCAAAAAGACGGGTTACGCGCCGGGAGATGTCAGCGAGGAGCAACTTAACGCACTAGCTCATCTCGCAGAACGGTTCAGTTTTAGTGAGGTTCGCGTGACTCATGCGCAAAACGTAATTCTCGCAGATGTCGAAGAAAGTGAACTCTACAATCTCTATCAAAGCCTCGCTCCAGATTCGTTACAAGCGGACAACTTAAATAAACTCAGCGACATTATCTGCTGTCCGGGTGGGGATTTCTGTGCGCTTGCAAACGCTAAATCGATACCAATCGCCGAGGCAATCCAGCGTCAGTTTGATGACCGCGATCTACTAGCAGACATAGGTGAGGTTTCATTGAATATCTCAGGCTGTATGAATGCCTGCGGACATCACCATGTCGGCAATATAGGCGTGCTTGGAGTCGATAAAAAAGGCGAGGAGTTTTATCAGGTCTCAATCGGTGGTTCGTCCAAATGCGAAGCGAAGCTTGGTAAAATCCTCGGCCCTTCTTTTGCACAAACCGACATACCGTCTGTGGTTGCAGACCTTGTAAGCGTCTACCGAGAGATGCGTTTAGCAGACGAAAAATTTATCGATACGGTAGAGCGCGTCGGCGTCGATCCGTTTAAAAAACGTGTTTACGAGAAGGACCAATAATGACCAGTTTGATCCGCAACAGAAATGCAGTCCCAAACGAATGGGCACTTCTGCAGTCAGCATCTGGCCCGGATGCGTTTTCGGCATTAAGAGGTCGAAAGGTCTTATTGCCACTCGAACTCATTCTCAGCGACGAAGACGAGGCGAGAGCGCAGTTAGGTGCAATTGGGGTATGGTTGGACTCTCATCAGGACCTCGCAAGCATTGAAAACAGAATAGCCGACTTCCAGCTAATCGCGCTTAACTTTCCTGTGTTTAGCGACGGACGTCCATTTTCACTCGCTCGACGTTTACGGTTGGACTTAGGTTTTACTGGAGAAATCAGAGCGATCGGCGATGTCTTGCGCGACCAACTCTGTTTTTTAGAACGCTGTGGGTTCGATTCTTTTGCGCTGCGTAGCGACCAAGACGTAGATGAATGTTTGTCTGCTTTCGATGACTTTAGCTCAACGTATACTGCCACAGCATTGAACCAAGAGCCTATATTTCGGCGGCGATAAATCAGATCGCCGCCGAGGGTTGAGTCTTACGCGCGCAGATCGAGCACATAGCGGCCAATCGCGCCACCGGCAAGAACCTTAGCGAGTACAGCCGGCAATTCAGCGAGGACGATAGTCTCCGCCAGCGAATCTATATCAGTAAAGGCCCACTCGTTCGCGAATAGGTTCCATATCTGCTGTTTTTGGGCCAATGGCAGTTCAACGGAGTCAACCCCAAGCAGATTGACGCCGCGCAAGATAAACGGCAACACCGTAGCGCTAAGCGCCGGGCTATCTACCAAACCACAGGC
>Ga0115549_1000825_pt1 | contig 19631 bp, 20 predicted proteins | sample COGITO_mtgs_1004_2_FD_87176 | JGI IMG/M metagenome (GOLD analysis project Ga0115549, IMG submission 87176) | Pelagic marine microbial communities from North Sea - COGITO_mtgs_100430 | ecosystem: Environmental > Aquatic > Marine > Epipelagic | place: Germany:Helgoland, sampling site Kabeltonne...
CGCGGTTGCGAATGCGAAGTCCTTAGCAGTAAAGTAAGGACTTTTTACGTTATTCTTAGCACGTAAATGCGAATACCTTTTAACGAAGGAGTATTCAACTTCGACACTGCACACAACAACAGCGACTAACCGTCGATGCCTAGCATCCCCTGAAAAAAACTAATGGACTTAGTTTTTTTCAGGGAAGTATGTACATTTTTTGATTGCTATAAAGTGGTGACGATCCTATTTAGGATCGTCAACGTCGCGTGCTTCTGGACCATTTTCGGTAAATACGATTTGTTTACCCGTAATTTGACCAGCTTCATTCATTGGTAGTTCCGGTATGTCCCCCTTTCCACTGCTGGAAGTGGTCCATTGTGCCTTAAGGGCATTTGCGTATTCGATTAGTCCTTTGTCAATGCTCATTATTTGCCTCCTGTAATATGACCACGTTATAACAATCAAATTGTATTTGGATGCAAATGGGTAATGCGGACGATAATTTCGTCCGCACCGATATTTAATCGGTATTTTTTCTTCCGACACCGCAAGGTAGTGTTATCCCTAAATGTTGAAAGGTTTCGGCTCGGCCATGATCCATCTGCCCATCAATTTTCTTAGCTATGTCGTTGACATGAGCTAAGCGAACAGGTGTTAATGCCCGTTCTGGTCCTGAAAGTACTACGCTTGGTCCGTTATCTTCGTCGCTCATTTTTTGAGCCCCCTTTTGCTGCTGCTTTGGTGAGAATGTCACCCATTTACATCCAAATTATTGAGTTTTCAAAATACGATCGATATCCCTTTTTACATCGCGCTTCTTTAAGGTTTCTCGTTTATCTACCTTCTTTTTACCACGAACCAGCGCAATTTCAAGCTTTATCTTGCTTTGTTTATTATACCACGAGATTGGCACTATTGTCAATCCAGCCTGATTTGTCTCTACTTCAAGCTTCGCAAGTTGTTTTTTAGACAAGAGTAGTTTACGCGGACGTTCAGAATCGTAGCCTTTTGGTGTGTTTGCTTCTTGGTAATACGAGACTGATGAGTTCACTAGATACGCTTCACCACCGCGAATGACAACGTGGCCACCATCAAGCTTTCCTTTGCCAGCGCGGATCGCTTTCACTTCGTAGCCAAACAGCACAACACCAGCCTCGAAAGTCTCAAGGATTTCATAGTTGAACGTTGCTTTTTTGTTTCTGATATACGCTACCATAAGTAAGTGATACTATAAGCTCTATACTACAATAGAGCAATATGATTTTTGAAGGAGAACATTCAGTAATTGAAGCAATTAAGGAAAAGAAACGATTGATAGATGCGGGGGAAGATCATGGACATATTAAACCCTTGCTTATTATTGACGGCGGATTGATGAAGGGAGCCTATGGGGTAGGTGCTGGTTTGGCGTTGCAGGAACTTGGGTACACAGATGTATTTAGTACAGTGGTCGGAATTTCTTCGGGTGCACCGTCAGCTTCATATTTTCTTGCGGGTGAAATGGATAAAGTGCCAAGTCTTATTTATGAAGTGTGTTGTTCGCGAAAATTTATTAATATGTGGCGATTTTGGAATCAGGTTGATACTAAATACTTCATAGATGTATTACGAGATCCAATAAAGGGGATTAATGAACAAAAGATATTTGCCTCCCAAACGGATCTCTATATTGGGGTAGCTGACTACAAGGATGGGGCACCAGAGTTACTAAAGACAAAAAATAGAGAAGAGTTGTTACGGGCGATTAACGCTTCGGTATTGATGCCGAATGTCTCTACTGAGATTGTTACCTTTAATGACATTCGGTATGTCGACGGTGGGTTTACCCGTCCACACATACTTCGTAAAGCACTTGATACCGTTTCAGCTACGCATGTGTTGGTTATGACTAACCAAGATAAGACAGCAACGACACTTCCTCTTCTGGAACGTTTTCTCAACCACACACTATTTCGTTGGCGTATGCCAAAAGCGTTACGTTTTGCAGCGCACGAACGTCGAAAAGAACGCATGAAGGTAATTGAAGAAATGAAGCTCAATCAGGAGCAGCCGTACGCGCTTATATGGGGGGACCATTCAATTCGAAGTATGGAACGCGATAGTTTGGTGGTTCGTGACGTAATTGAAAAATCTCGACTTTGGTGGCATGAACTAATGACTTCTTAAATCATTGACAGATCAACAAGAACATATTATTAACTATAGACAGTTGACAGTTTATGTGGTCGGGTATATGGTGAAAATAGAGAAACAACGTAGAGTTCTTCACAATTTAAACACTTGAACCTGAAAGGAGATGATCATGTTTGATCAACCGTATTCTACTATTAAAAATCCGTATCTCACTTTCGAGGGAGATGCACATGCTGTATTGAATGCTGCTGCTAATAATCTTCCTGGTGTTCGAAAGATATATCCAGGTGGGGGAATGAGCGGAGTGTGTGCGACTGGTTGTGCCGCGGCTGGTGAACGTCTGCATAAAAGTTCTCCTCGGGTGAGGCGTTCTGATTGCTACGCTAATTCTGTTGGAGGAAGTACTGCCCTTGGAGAAGCGTATGGAAATATGCGTCTTTTTGCTCACAAATATTATCGTAATTTTTGTACTGAGGATTTTATTTCTTCATGGACGACAATACCATGTCTGTTGGGCCAAAAAATCTCAACCGAATTTTATGCGAAAGAGATGAGGGAATTAGTTGAGGAAAATCAATCACCACACCCTTTGAATCGCTTGTGTATCGGCCTTACTCGCTACGAAGATGCACAACCGATTGCAATCCCAGTTCGATTTTCTGATAAAAAACAGACCATCGATTTGGTACGTGCAACTGCATCAATCCCCGGGATTAGCGAGGGATTACACATGATTAATGGCGTTGCATACTGCGACGGCATGATTGCAGATCCGCTACCGGTACGTTCTGCCATTAGAAGAGGGCCCAGGCCACGTTTTCTTTTGGTAGTTATGACTTGTCCTGAGTCTGCGTACATTGGAGAGCCAACTTGGAGTGAGTATATGCTTTATAATTTGAAGCGTAGGAAAATACCTACTGTCCTGAGAGAAGCACTCTTATCTCGACATGAGCGTTTTCTTGAGCAACTTGCTTGGGTACGTGATCAAGAGAAACTTTCTCTCAGTGATCCTAATCGGGAACTTCCTCCTACCTGTATTGTGTGGCCCAAAGAACACGTGGGAATGTTCGAGATCGACCCAAAGGTCATAAAGCAGGCACTGGCCAGATCCTTTCGCGGGTGGCAACAAGTGTATAGTCAAACAAAGGAATACGCCACGTAGTGGCGTATTCCAAGAAAAAGAAACTCGCATCTGCGGGTTTTTTCTGTATAATAGCGCGCATATGACCGATACTAAAAATACAGAAAATAAAGAAGAAACAGTAGTGGAAGAAGAGGTGGCTGTATCAGAAAATGATACAAAGGCGCCGGAAAAAAAAGAGGAGAAAAATACTGAGAAAAAGGGAATGAAGATGCCTAATCTAAAGGACGCAGGAAAGAAAATGCCTGTAGGTCCTGGTAATTTTTGGAATAATGTACTTTCTACAGTACTGCTATTAATCCTTATTACTGCTGCATATTCGTACGTCGCTGACACCAGTGAAGAACCTGAAGTGCTTTCTATTTCTGAGATTGTGACACAGGTACAAAATGGAGAAGTTTCTGAGATTGTAGTTCGTGGGTCACAGCTTGAGGTGAGTTATGTTGATGAGGAACGTAACATGGGTGAAGCAAAGAAAGAAACAGGCACGGCTGTGTCCGACACGCTTGCGAACTTTGGTGTAACCCCAGAGCAACTTTCACAAGTGAAAATTGATGTGCAGAACGAAACTGGATTTGGATACTGGTTAGGTAACTTCGCACCATTTTTGTTCCCGATTATTTTCTTGGGAGTAATTATCTGGTTCTTTACGCGGTCAGTGAAGGGAGCAGGGATGCAGGCAATGAGCTTTGGCGCATCTAAGGCACGAATGATTGATCCAACTGATACAGCGAACAAGGTCACCTTCAAAGATGTTGCAGGTGCAAAGGAGGCAAAGCAAGAACTTGAAGAGATTGTGGACTTCTTGAAGAATCCAAAGAAATTTTTAGATATCGGTGCAGAGATTCCTAAGGGAGTAATGATGATGGGTGCACCCGGGACAGGGAAGACGCTACTTGCTCGAGCGGTAGCCGGAGAGGCAGGTGTACCATTTTTCACAATATCCGGTTCTGAATTTGTGGAAATGTTTGTAGGAGTAGGAGCTTCACGTGTGCGTGACTTGTTTCAGAATGCAAAGAAGAATGCACCAGCAATTATCTTTGTTGATGAGATTGATGCGGTAGGACGGGTTCGGGGTACCGGTATTGGTGGCGGGAACGATGAGCGAGAACAAACACTGAATCAGATCTTGGTAGAGATGGACGGATTTGAACCAAACGCAAAGGTGATTGTTATGGCGGCAACAAACCGACCTGATGTACTTGACCCGGCACTTCTGCGACCAGGACGATTTGATCGTCGTGTGACTATCGATCTGCCTGATCGACATGATCGCAAGGCAATTCTTGAAATACATGCACGGAAGAAGCCTCTTGCTGAAGATGTAAATCTTGAGGTGGTTGCGCAACGTACTCCAGGATTCTCCGGAGCTGACCTATATTCACTTATGAATGAGGGTGCAATTCTTGCAGCACGGGAAGTTCGTAAGACAGTAGCTCAATTTGATCTCATCAGATCCATTGAAAAAGTAATGTTAGGTCCTGAACGTAAGAGTCATGTACTTTCAAAAAAAGAACGTCTGGTAACTGCGTACCATGAAGTAGGGCACGCATTGGTTGCATCAGTACTCCCCTATGCTGACCCGGTTCAAAAAATTTCGATCATTTCTCGAGGGCGAGCAGCTGGATACACATTGAAACTTCCTGACGAAGATCGGAAGATGCACACTAAAAAGGAATTTGTTGATGATATTGCAATGACACTTGGGGGATACGTTGTTGAACAAATGGTGTTTGACGATCTCTCTACTGGTCCAAGTAACGACCTACAAGTAGTGGCGAACTTAGCCCGAGATATGGTGACTAAGTATGGTATGAGCGCGCTAGGCCCTATTGCCCTTGAGGGTACTGGAGGACGAATGATTGGAGGAGGAGAAAGTGTTGATCGTGGCTATTCACCACAAATAGCAAAGGCGATTGATGATGAGGTTGCGAAGCTTATTGAAGAAGGGAAGCAAACAGCTCGAGATATTGTGACAAGGCATCGTACGGCACTTGATGTTATTTCAAAGAAATTATTTGAAGTAGAAACACTCGAACGTGAAGAGTATGAAGCGTTACTTAAAGCTGAAGGAGTTGAGATTAAAGATGTGTACCGTGATGCACGCCTTGCGGAAGAGAAGCTTGGAGACCCGACAAAACAAACGGTATAAGTATCATGGTAGTACACGCAAAAACGCTTCAAACGAAGCGTTTTTTGTGTTTATACACACCTATATAAAAAAAGAGGTATCTGCATGCTATAGTTCAAGTATCGGAGGCCGACCCTTAACGGGGTCGGTCATTTCTGTGTTTAAAAATAGCAATATTATAATTATGAAAAGTACATCATCGCGTACAAACTACATGCTTGCTCTATTGATGGGAGCTGTCATGTGTTTTGTATTTTTTACAATCGTGCCAATGGCACACGCTGAAGAAGACACGACAGAAGCAGAAGGAATCGTTTCAACAATGCGTGCACAAATTGCAGAACTTAAAGTGAAAATAGCTGAGCAACAAGAAGCATTGCGAGAGAAAAAAGAAGCAATGAATGTTGAGGGCCGAGAATCACATAAGGAAGAACGAAAAGAATCTAAAGAAGATTTCCTTGCCAGTATCGCGGAACTCACTGGTGAAGAAAAACGCGCTGCAATTCTAGAGTATGTAGCTGAAGTTCGCGAACAAATCGCAGAACGTCAAGCAGAACTCGCAAAAAAGAAAGCAGAAGTCTCTGAAGATCGAGACGAGGTAAAAGAAGACCGTAAGCAATCTCGGGAAGAGTTTATGGCAAGTCTCGCTGATCTCTCAGGAGAGGAAAAACGTGAAGCAATCATGGAGTATCTTGAAGAAGTCCGTGAACGAATTGAAGAACATCGAGCGGCTTTAGCAGATAAGCTTGAAGACGCAGATGAAGATCAGGCCGATCATGAAGATGGAGATTATTCAGACGAAGATGACTCTGATCATTCAGACTCTGACGATTCTGATTCTGATTCTGATTCTGATTCTGATTCTGATTCAGACGAAGACGAAGATGACCATGAAAGTGAAAGTGAAAGTGAAAGTGAAAGTGAAAGTGAAAGTGAAAGTGAAAGTGAAGTAGAAGGCGATCATGCCGAAGGGTAAGAAGTAAAACATGCACACAATAAAAGGCGTGCCAGATGGCACGCCTTTTATTGTGTCTCTAACCTAATTGTTCAACGCGTTCAATCATGCCGTCAGCAACATGAATAATCCGATTGCATGGGTCAGCATACTCGCGCTCGTGGGTAACCATAACAATAGTCTGGCCACTGGTTTTATGTAATTCAGTGAGAAGATCAATCACCTGCTGACTTGAAATCGAATCAAGGTTTGCAGTTGGTTCGTCAGCAAAAATAATTTTTGGTTTACCTGCAACCGCTCGGGCAATAGCAACACGTTGCTGCTCACCACCGGAGAGTTCGGCAGGGAGGTTCGGATACTTTCCTTCAAGACCTACAGCATCAAGAGACTCATCAGCAGTTTTTCGTGCAGTTGCCCAGTCAATACCACGCATCAGTAACGGCATCATAATGTTTTCTTGTGCAGATAAGTCAGGAACCAGTGCATAGTCCTGAAATACATACCCAAGTGTATTTAAACGGAAGGTTGTACGTTCCTTTTCAGTCAGACCTATTACATCAATATCATCAATAAGTAGTTCGCCGTCAGTTGGCTCATCGAGAGCTGAAAGTTGATACATGAGTGTTGATTTTCCAGCTCCAGACTTACCCATAATCGCAATAAATTCACCTTGCTCAATAGATACATCAATACCCTTAAGAACGTGCGCAATAAGATCCCCCTTGCCAAATTTTCGATGTATGTTTTTTGCTTCGATGAGTGCCATGATGTGTTAATTGTATCGTATATTATGTTTCGTGATAAATGAGAGTGTGTGTTCTAGGAATTTGTCCAAGGACAGAGGCAAATTCGGAACTAAATTCAGCATAGTCACTGCGTTCCTTGCTTCATTTGTCATTTCCGCCCAAGAATTGAGTTTAGGGTATTTTGTCGCGCAATCATCCAAGCAGGAATAAATCCTGCAACAAGAGTTATTAAAAATAGAATAACAAATTTTATAAATGTTTCTTCCGGATCAGCAACCAGAATTCCGTCACTGAATGGAAAGTTAATTGGGTTCTTATCAAAGTAGGGGATCAGTACACCGTAGGTAAGCAGTGCACCCAAGAGAGAGCCTGAAAGCGCATAGAATGCAGCTTGGAGCACGTAGGCGAGTTCTATTGCCTGTCGTGTGATACCTATGCCTTTAAGAATACCAATATGCCGTCGACGGGAAAGAGCATTGATGAAAATAATGATAAATATAGTGATTGATGCTACCACTAAACCGATTGAACCAATCATTGTTCCCAGAAGGTTAAAAGTGTTCTTAATGTCAATCAAGAATTTTGGAAGGCTTTCTTGGAAGGTTTGTACTTTTGCTAAATCGTCAATTCCTGCAGTAAGGAGTGCCTCCTTTACATCGTTTGGATCCGCGTCAGGTTTTATACGAGTTACAATAATATCAGCATTACGATCAAGCCGGCCAAAGAGTCGCCTAAATTCATGTTCTGGAATATATGAGTTGAGGTTTACTTCGTCTACCTTAGACTGGATAATTCCTTTAACGATAAATTCTTTACTCACGTCCCCGACACTCAGGCGCACCGTGTCGCCAGGGTATACATTTTCCAGCGATTCAAAGACATCTCCAAATTGCTCTGCATATCGTTTGATAAAATATGCACCAATGAGAATGTGACCTTCCTCAGAAGAGTCAAGAAATTCCCCCTCAATGAGTGTGCTCGAGAGATCCGTCATTGCATTTTCTTGTACCGGATCAATCCCGGTAACAATCGCTGCTACAACATCCCTATCACCTGATAGATCACGTCGTTCTTTGTAGTTGGCTTCAAGTTCAGCACTTCCTTTATATCGTACGGAGTATTGCGTAATTTCGGGGAATGTCTGAAGGGTTTGTATAACAGTTTGTGTTTCAAGGATGCGATCCTCATCGTCTTTGACTGAAAGAACAACGTCACCAAGAGAGTTCTTTTGCACCGCGCGCTCTGATCCTTCAATAAGACCAACTAATACACCCGAAACAGCGATAAGGTTTAAGAAGGTAAGCATCATCACAAAGATAATAAGTATAGTTGTCCAAATACTGGCGCGTTGTATTTGACGCAACCCAAGGAGTAAACCGATGCGGATACTTTTCATAGTAGTTATGGTGCAACAACCGTAGTGCCTTCAAGAAGACCCTTGATACTGACGTATCCGTTATTTCCTATGTGTTGTACTTCGACCGTAGTACTCGCGAGGGTCCCATTTTGTGCAGTAAGAACCGTGTAGGTACCATCAGTATTTTCTGTAACAAACCGTCGAGGTACGCGCAATATACTGGATTCTTTTTTAACGATAATATCAATATCAGCATTTAATCCAGATCGTATCCATTGTGGTTCTTCAAAAAGCGTAATGGTTGTTTCGAAATAAGCGACCCCGTCAATTTCGGTAGCCAATGGTGAAATGTATGTCACGGTTCCGGTAAGTAGTTCACTTGCCTTAGCATCAAATACAATCTCAGCTTCCTGTCCAGATGCAATTTTTGTAATATCAATTTCAGGAATACGCGCTGTGAGTTCAAAAGCATCTTCAGCCAGAAGGGTGATCACCGGAGTCGCTCCAGCAGTTTCTCCGGGGAGTATTGATACGTCGGTAATGACTCCATCAAAAGGTGCAACAATCGAAAGGTCAGCAATCTGAGCATCAATTGCTGCAATTTGTGCACGAGCTTGAGTTACTGCTGCATTTGCTTGTGCAAGTGACTCACTTCGTGGCCCCGCGTTTGTTGCGGTCTGTGTGTTTGTGGCCAAGGCTAGTGCATCGGTTGCTGCTTGGATAAGTTGTGCCTCCTGAGCGAGTGCTAGATTGTGCGCATTTTTGTTCGTAAGGTAGTTAGCACTGTTTATATTTGGAATTGTAATAGTCCATTCTGAATTTATGTATGTTTGATTTTCTGCAAATTGGATAAAGAGACCACAAGCACCCAGTTTTGTAGGCTGTTGGGTAGATCCTGTGTATGAACCACTTTCGAGTCCTTTTACTTGGTATGAAAAACCTGATTGTGCACCAGAACTGTATGCTGAAAGAGTGTATGTTCCTTCAGTTCCACATGAATATGTTCCGGTAATTGTAGGAGGCGTGGCATCTTCATTGGCTTTTTCTGCAAGAGCTTCAAGACCACTTGAAAGTAGCGTTGCTTTTGCATTATCCACCTTTTTAGCTTCCGTAATAATCGTTTTATTTAAAGCAGCTTGCGCACTGCTAACTGATGTTTCTGTCACGTTCCGTTCTTCAAAAGTAGGTCCTGCAATAAGCTCAGAACGGGATGCTTGTGCTTTTGTTAAGGCAGCTACTGCTTCGTTACGCAGTGCCACCAGTCGAGAGGACCCAAGTGTAGCCAGGAGATCACCTTTGATCACCTGACTCCCTTGGTCAACGAACACTTCGGTAATTACACCTGTTGCTGGGAAAGAGAGTTCGGCGGTGTTTTTCGCTTCAATGAATCCAGAAACAGAAACAGACTCTTGTACATCTCCGTATGCAACGGTTGATGTTACCCAGTTCGAGTCATCTGTTTTAAATGTTTTACCAAGTGATAAGAACGCAATGAGAATTGCAATAACCGCAATGGCTATAGGTAGTTTACGCTTGGAGAAAAGGGTACGCATTGAGGTTATTATAGCAATTGGGAGAGTGTAGGGAGGGGGAGTTATGCAGTTTGGGGTGCTCAAGTTGACGCTTGTCCTCACAAGTCACTAAGTATATTCCTTCACTTCGTTCAGAATCTACTAAGTGCTCGCGAGCCCGCCTCGCTGTTCGTCGTCCTAGGAAAGGACTTCTTACAACGCTCCGGCTCGGACAAACGCCGCGACTGCCTCAAGGCAGTCGCTAAGAATAAAGACACGTGGATCTGAGTCCACGTGTCTTTATTCTTGCGTTTGTCCGCCCGCTTGGACTTGAACCAAGAACCACGAAGGTATAAGCTTCGCGCTCTACCGATTGAGCTACAGGCGGCGACGAGAGATAAAGCGCAAAAGTTTACTTTTGCAGTTTTCTCGAGGAGCCGTTCTGTATCCACAGATACAGGCGGGAGTCTCTCATCCTCTCAACGCCCAAACTATACCGCGAATAGCTACTAATCTCAATTCTATACAGATTAGCTTTGTTGTTTTTAGATGTTTTGCAATATGGTGTCTCGACACAGCAGCGTTAACATGTTTTGCTAGATATAGAGTTTAATTTCAACAAGGAGAATCGTTATGTCTATACATCGCAGTCTTCTTTCAAGTGGTTCTTTGATTGCAACTAAAGCAAAAAGACGGGAAGGTGCATTTTTGAAGATCTTTAGCCAATCCTTCTCTGATAAAACACTTTTTGTAACAACTTTGCTGTCTTCGTGTGTACCGGATTCCGCAAATTTACAAATCCCACAAGGACAAAAAAATATTTATATATTGTTGGATATTGGGGGTACTGATTTTGGAAAATTTTTGGACTCAGGAACTGCTTTCAGTAGCGCAATAAAAAATGGGTATGAACCACAATGGGCACATTAAATAAACAAGGGCGGTCAATTGACCGCCCTTTGTCTATGCTCTATACAAAAAGCAAAACAGTGACAATAAACATCAGCGACTAGACATTTTTATAATGCAGGAGTACATTAAATTTAGGTGCAATAAGCACCGTAACCTACATAACCTATTTTGAAGGAGTTTTGCATGAAGCAATTATTAAATATTTTTTCGCTAGCACACCACGATGAGGTGTTGCTCCTGAAATAGGAGGCCCAATTTTGTATCTCAAGAATTTGACAGACACCATAACCATGAAGAGAGAGAACGGTAGAGTACTTTTTAATTAAATACTGCCAAACTCTGTGGAGTCTAGAAGTTGATTCAAACATGACCTTAGGTCAACTGACCGTGCGTTCAAGCGCGGTCTTTTTTCTTGCAGAACTAAATTCTCGGCGTATACTAAAAATAATGAAACTTTTGCAAACAATTTTTGCAGCTCTCTTTATTTTTATACTGGTAGTTACTCCTGTACTTGCAGGCAAGGATGTTCGGAAGTATGAAATTCCAGATGTGCGTGAGGTGTATTGTGGGGCTGAGGTAGCACCGTATTACTGCAAGTGTGCATTCCACAACCAACAGTGCAAAGCTCGAGAAATTTCTCAGGACGCGGCTTTTGAATATGTACTCAGCGGCTTCCAAGACTGGAACCGACAGAAGATTCAAGCCGTGGCTGAGCAGTGTCTGAAGGGTGACGGGTACTGGGATAAGAGTGATTGGGAATGCACATATTGTACAGAAGGGGATGTACTTAGTGGAAAGAAATGTGTAGCTCCAAAAAAGATCGATCCTGAGGTTGCTGAGTGTAGTGCAGCGATTGATAATTTTGATACGCAATGGGATAAATATTCAGACTTTGATGATCGGTTAGGAAATGATGTTAGTTACGAAGTACAACAGTTTAATGTCACGCTCGATGCGATAGGCTTGGCTCTGGATGAAGTTGAAGACATTGAGTATGCGTTAGCATTGGAAGAAGAGTTCCGTATAGAAATGCGTGCATACAAAGAAGCACTCGTGCTGAACATTCGACAAAACATTACTAAAGCTATTTTTCGTTTAGCTTGGGTGACGTATAACACCACTAAGAGTGCGTATGGTGGAAAGGGATCGATTGAGAAACTGCTTGATCCGGGGAACAACATTGAGGTAGCAGGTGCGACCATGAAACTGATTCAAAGTCATATTCCTCCGGACGCTAAAAGTCTGCAGTTTGACACTACTACTACCTCAGGTAAATTGAAATCAATCGCTTGGAACGCTACGTTGGAAGTAATGGAAAGTAGCGCTGACCCTGCTTCAGTCGTGAAGCAGGGCATGAAAGACTTAAAATCAGCGGCCGTTGGTGGTCCAGATATCACTCCTGAGGAAGTAGCAATTCTTCGTACACAACACCTCGACAACGATGCGGTCACCAAGGCCATTGCTGATTCGCATGCTGAGTCCGCCCAACTTCGGGTAAAACTATATCAAGAGGGTCAGGTAGTCTTAGAGCTTTATGATGAATTGCAAGAGTGGAAATTCAAGGAGCAGGAGCGAGTGCTCAATAATTTGGAAGAACAGTGTAAAGACAAAATCTAATATGAAAAATATCTTCTTTATTTTATTACTGTTGCCACTAATCACCTTCGCTCAAGAGAGGGGTTCATTAACTATTGGCAAAATTACCGTTTCTTATGATCGAATGGAGCAGTCAGACGATACGACATATTATTTTATTGATGACACATTGATTGCATCAGAGCATGGTAATGCTTCTTTTCTATATAAAAATGACCAAGCGACTTTTGAGGCTCATGATACCAACGGGGATGGGGAGCTTGATGCATTCTTGCGACTGGATAGTGATGCCATGGTGACTGAAATTACTGGTGAAGGTGCGAGTGTGTTTGAGCGCAATGAACCAAAAGAGTTTGAAAGCAAAAGTTTTTCTAGCAATCAAGATAATGATGATCTCGTTGGGGATCTCTCATCAATTAAAATTCCCAAGTACTATAATTGGAAATTGTATGGGTTGATCGTTCTGTTGATTGGAGGAGGAACCTGGTGGTATAGGAAGAAAAAAATCTGAACCCAATAGGCACAAAAATATTTTTATTGACTTAACTATAAACTCATGGTATCACTACTTATAGTGATAATGTAACATACCAGAATTGGAATATGACAAATGTATGATGTATTTTTCAGTGGAAGGATGTTCTGTAAAATGTCCCACATGTCTCATATCGACTATGTTGAGCCCACATTGCAGGAGCTCAAGCAAGAGCGTAATGTTGTGATAGCTAAAATGGCTAAAACACGCGGTAAAAAAGAAATTCGTGCAGTACGAATAGAGCTTGAGCGTATTGATTCACAAATTAGCAATTTTGGGAATCAAAAAAGAGTTCGAGCTTCACAAAAGAAGTAACTTTTGGAAGCATAAGATTTACAGGTAGCTAAGTATCTCACCCCAGTATTATTTGCTGGGGTGACTTTTTGTAGAATTGAAACAATTCAAAATTAGGTCTTAGTGGTTGTTATTCCATATGCAACGCCTCACCAGTGTGAGTAACCTTATGTGCGATAAGCGGGAAGTCGTTTTTGAGATTTGGATGATTGGCTACTAAATCACGCGCTTCATTGCGGGCCGCCTCAACGAGCTTTAGATTTTTGATAGCCTCCATACCTAAGTCGGTAAGTCCTGACTGCTTTGCTCCATAGAGTTCGCCACTGCCTCGGAAAGTGAGGTCATGTTCAGCAAGCTCAAAACCATTTTTGGCAGTCTTCAATGCCTTGAGACGCTCTCTTGTTTTCTCAGACTTGCTATCGGTTACTGCAAAACAGTATGCTTGATGATTACTACGAATCACACGGCCACGAAGTTGGTGTAGCTGAGAGAGACCAAAGCGTTCAGCCCCTTCAATAATGATGTTGGTGGCGTTAGGTACGTTTACCCCAACCTCCACCACACTTGTCGCGACCAGAACGTCTATTTCGTGTTTCTCAAACTTGAGCATCATCGCATCTTTCTCTGCAGGTTTCATCTTTCCATGCAGTATCCCAATAGAAAATTCTTGGAAGACATCTTTTTTAAGACGCGCAGCTTCAGCATTTACACTCTTCAGGCGCAATGCAGTAGCTTTGTCAGGATCAGGTTCTTCAATACGCGGACAAATAACATACGCCTGTCGCCCCGATTCAAGTTCACTACGAACATGATCGTACATCTTTTTTTGTTGTCCTGGTCCTACAAGTTCTGTAATAATCGGTTTTCGTCCAGAAGGCATTTCGTCTAAGAGTGTAATATCAAGGTCTCCATAGATAGTCAGCGCAAGCGTACGAGGAATTGGAGTTGCTGTCATACTTAATAAGTGAGGCATTCGCTCGTCTTTCTTTGCTAATTGTTTTCGCTGGTTGGTTCCAAATCGGTGTTGCTCGTCGATGATGACATAAGCCAAGTGTTTAAACTCAACACTCTTATATATAAGTGCGTGTGTTCCAATAAGAATCGGCACCTCACCATTTTTTACCCACTTCAAAAGCTGTGCCCGACTTACCTTAGTTGGTTTAGTCGGATCAACTTTGCTTGGGAACTTCATACAGCCGCTACCCGTAATAAGACCTATTTGAATAGGGAGATGGTGGAAGTATTCAATAAAGCTTTCAAAGTGTTGCTTTGCAAGAATTTCCGTTGGTGCCATGTATGCCACCTGAAGGTTACCAAACGCAAGATCCTTTACCTTTGTAGCATTTTCATCCTTCGCCCCTTCTGGTGGCCGACTGGTCGCAACTGCGTATGCAGTACTTGCCGCCACGGCAGTTTTCCCAGATCCTACGTCACCCTCAAGCAATCGCGACATCGCATGGTTACCACCAAAATCTTTAAGAATTTCAGAGATAGATTTGTTCTGACTTTTGGTTAGTTCAAAAGGGAAGCGTTCAGTAAATGCTTTCAAATGATCTTTCTCTGTTTTAAATTTGTATGTTGTCGCCGCGCTTACCTGTGCTCTCTCAAGTGCCTTTTGTATCTGAATATAAAATACCTCCTCAAACGCAAAACGCTTACGTGCACTTTCAGCATGTTCGGCTTTCTTGGGGGAATGAATCCAAACGAGCGCTGTGTGTAATTCTGGAAGGTTGTATTTCTTAAGAATTTCAGTAGGAATAGGATCCTGCATTGTATCGAGAATATTTTTCTCAAAACATTTCAATGTAGTGTGATACAGCCACTTACTAGTCACTCCTTTACTCTCTCTATATATAGGATAGATAGTGTCGTCCATTTCTGCGTCAGTTCCTTTGAAAATAGAATCATGGCGATCAATTGGTAATGAATCCAATTTTTCAACCTCGGGGTTTGCAATGTAGAGTTTTCCTTCGCTGCCAGTTACTTTCCCTACAACTTTTACATACATCCCATCGGTATACATCTTCGCTAGGTACGGTTGGTTAAACCACATGATCTTAATTTTTGCAGATCCGTCTTCAATGTATCCTTCAGCGATAGGTCGTTTAGTAGTCCATGCTTTGCGTGCCTTAAGTCCCGAGAGTTGCCCATATACAATAGCTTCTTGGTCTTTTTGTAACCCTTCTACAGCCTGCACATCAGAAATATCCTCGTAGCGGGCAGGGAGGTGATACAGTAATTCTTCAACGGTCTCAATACGTAAACGTTTCAATGCCTTTTGATGTGGCACATCAATACGGAAATGATCGGAAAGCTTGTCGGAGGGTTTCATATCAAACATGATACCAGAAATAAAGAAAGAACTAGGACACTGGAGGGTATCTTGACAGTCTTATATAAGTATTATTATTCAAATGCTACTGTATTTTTTGCTTGCATGTTTAATTTATATCTTTATAGTGATTAATACCTAGGGAAGTGCGGCTTATAGCCGATGAGTTCCCATTGTCGCCGAGATAGGTACCGGCTTGACCAAAGGAGAAATAAGATGAAGATGATACGAGGCCTTGTAGGCTCAATTTTCGCAGCGGTCGCGCTATTTGGTTTGACCGTTCCAGCTACAGCTTCAGTTGGTCTAGGTTATGCGCTTGATTGCCTTACCTTTGATACAGAGCTTTCATCAGAAATGGAACCCACGTTCATTGTTGATGCTGCTGATGTAATATCTGAATCCGATGCTGTCACACTTGCTGGCATGGATACAAATATGCATCTTCCCCTGGAACCGTTATCGGCCTTTGGCCAAGAAACTGATCCAGTAACAATTCGCGCTGCTGAAACAGGAATCATGCGTGGCGTTATGCACGGTTCCATAGCAACAACTTCAAATGATTCGGTCTTGATAGCTGGCACAGGGTACACGAGTGGCGTTATGGACGTTACGTCTTAACCCCATACATTTTTTGATTAAGGGCCACATACGTGGCCCTTTTTTGTGCCTTTACCTACTGTGACGTATACTAATATGCACTATTTTAAACTACTATACGTATATACACCTATGCCAACATCAAAGAAAAAAGACTACAATAAACTCGCGCTTGCAGCGCATAAGAAAATGCAAGGAAAGCTGGAGGTGGTTAGTAAAGGGAGACTTAAAACCACTGAAGACTGGAGCACGATGTACACACCGGGAGTGGGAGCAGTGTCTTCGCATCTTGCGAAGCATCCAGAAGATGCCCGAAAGTACACCATCAAGCGAAATACTGTTGCGGTGATTTCTGACGGCTCTGCTGTTTTAGGACTTGGAAATATTGGTCCCTTGGGCGCTCTACCAGTCATGGAAGGAAAGTGTGCAATTTTTAAAGAGATGGCAGATGTTGATGCGTTTCCGATTGTGCTTGATACGCAGGATACTGAGGAAATTATTTCAATTGTAAAAGCAATCGCACCGGGGTTTGGCGGAATCAATCTTGAAGATATTTCGGCACCACGTTGTTTTGAAATTGAGGATCGACTAAAGAAAGAACTCGACATCCCCGTGTTCCATGATGATCAGCATGGAACAGCAATTGTGGTGCTTGCAGGACTTATTAATGCAGCAAAGGTAGTAGAGAAGAAACTAACGAAGATGCGAGTGGTAATTGTAGGCGCTGGAGCCGCAGGGCGAGCCATCGCACTTTTGCTGGCTGAAGCGGGTATTGCAGAAGTGATTGCCACCGATCGACAAGGAACTATCTATGAAGGACGACCTGCATTATTACCGTATAAAAAAGAATTGGCAAAGGTTACCAACCGAACGAAAGTAAAAGGGGAAGTACTTGATGCAGTTGATGGTGCTGATGTGCTTATTGGAGTGTCAGGTCCTGGAACTATTTCACGACTCCATATCGAAAAAATGGCGCCACAGGCAATCGTGTTTGCTCTTGCTAACCCTATCCCTGAAATCAAACCCGATGACGCAAAACTTGCAGGTGCGGCAGTGGTCGCAACAGGACGAAGTGATTTCCCTAATCAGGTGAATAATTCTCTTGTATTCCCAGGAATCTTCCGAGGAGCACTCGATAAGGGTGTTAACGCAATTACAGAAGAAATGAAACTTGCAGCAGCAAAGAAGATCGCAAGTTTAGTAAAGAAACCAATTGCCTCAAAAATCATCCCCAGCGTGAATGAAAAAGACTTGGTAAAGAAGGTTGCGAGCGTGGTGAAGAAATAATTAAACGGCACCTCAGGGGTGCCGTTTTCTATCTGTTTTATTTAGCCAGGTATCCCTGCGCAACATTCATGAATCATGCTGGCAGCTTTTTCCGAATGACCTGCCATGTCACATGCACAACCTGCACCATCAAGGACAAGATTGGTGCAATTTTCTACAATACATTCTCTTGTTTGCTGATCCCATCGCGTAGCGCAGTCTTCACTGCAAAAGAAATTTGGCTTAATGCCATCATTGCGTGATATTGCTGAACTGTCGCCATTTGGAAATGGAACAGTTTTTTTACACTTTGGTTCTGAGCAGTCTAAGTCGGGCCGCATTCATCTATTTCCTTTCTTGTGTCTCTACACTGGTATCTTCTCAATAATTCACCATAAGTCAATGTCTTCCACACGTTTATGGTATGTGCTATTCTACTTCGCACAGACCTATAGGGAGACGTGTCAGAGTGGTCTATCGTGCTTCCTTGCTAAGGAAGTGGGGTGTTAAGCCCCCGGAGGTTCGAATCCTCTCGTCTCCGCAAATACCAAAACCCAAACAAAGCCTAAGCTTTGTTTGGGTTTTGTCGTATTTCCGAGAGCCGAGAGGATTCGAAAAGCTTTTGAGGCAGATTCGACTGAAAGGAGAATATGTCCAAAAGGTCTACTGCGGCCTGTAAGGCGAGAATCCTCATTCCCACTAAGCTTTGTTTGGGTTTTGTCGTATTTCCGAGAGACGAGAGGATTCGAAAAGGTTGCCTGATATTTTGCAAGAAATATCGACAACCTATACTGCTCCTGTAAGGAGAGAAATTCCTCTCGTCTCCACTGGCAAAAAAATACCTAAAAGGTATACTGTCCAACACTGGAGAGTTGGCTGAGTGGAGTAGAAGTGAACAGTTTCACTTCTACTCTGATCTTCGAACGAAAGTGAGAAGATTGTCCGTTGCGAGTTCACGAACAGGACAAAGGAGGAAACAGAGTAAAAACGCTTACATAACACTAATCGTTCTTACAGAAGAATATAACTGGAGAGTTGGCTGAGTGGTCGAAAGCAGCAGTTTACTAAACTGCCGAGCCCTAACCGGCTCCAAGGGTTCGAATCCCTTACTCTCCGCATTCTCGAGCTAGCTCGAGACAGTAATATGGAATTATTTTCAGAACGAAACAACATAAGAAAAACTATTACAGGGCCAGAAGAAATGCCTGAAGCTTTACGTAACCGCTTGTGGAATGTTTTGGGAGCTACTGTTAATCGTGACTATCACAGGAATGATCTAATAAAGAAAATATGGAGTGACTTTTATAAGAAAGATGTTTCTGAACTACATGGAACAACTTCATATCGATAGTCATGGATTACAATATTAGACAATTAGCAGAAGAGTTTAAAAATCTAGAATGGGATCAGGTATACAGCTTGGTTGAGTTAGTCTTGTCTGAAGTTTCAGGAGATCGAAGGAATACTGCTGTTGAGGAAATCAATAGGATTTTTCATGAAGAAGGAGTTCCTTATAAGATAGTACGGGGTAAGGTGGTTCAGTTAATGACTGATACTGAATCTAATGAGATAGTTAAGGCCCAAGCCTCTTCTACAAGTGCTGCTATCCATTTAAATAAAGCTGCAGGGTTATTTAATAAGCGCCCAATTCCTGATTATTCAAACTCTGTAAAGGAGTCAATTTTAGCAGTTGAATCAATCGTGAAAGGTATTGAGGGAAATGAAAATGGAACTCTTAGTTCTGTTTTACCCAAGTTAAAATTACATAAAAGCCTTGAAATTGGTATAAAAAATCTGTATGACTGGACTAGTGATGAAGGTGGTATAAGACATGGTCTAACAGACGGTGATAAGGAGCCCGATGAATCCGATGCTCGTTTTATGCTCGTTCAGTGTGCATCTATTGTAAATTATTTAATAGCTCGAGACACTATCGCTCCAAAATCTTAAAATAACTAAATCTATCAATCCTGCCTTGACCGCCTTACGGTTCTAGCTCGAGGAAGCCCGCCGTTTAGAGCTAGCACGAGACACTATGTTTCGTGCTAGTTTTAATCTACAAAGCACCCGGATGAGTGCTTTGTAGATTAAGTTAAAACTATTTGTTTTTACAAAACTTTCTTATTGTAGCTGAGCTTTACAA
>Ga0115549_1000829_pt1 | contig 19602 bp, 15 predicted proteins | sample COGITO_mtgs_1004_2_FD_87176 | JGI IMG/M metagenome (GOLD analysis project Ga0115549, IMG submission 87176) | Pelagic marine microbial communities from North Sea - COGITO_mtgs_100430 | ecosystem: Environmental > Aquatic > Marine > Epipelagic | place: Germany:Helgoland, sampling site Kabeltonne...
CTGCTTCAACAATTCGGGCCAGTCCTGCAACGCGCCGACCCGGATGCTCGTGGAGCGCGCGATCTACGACCAGGCCGTTGAAACCGCCCGAACCATAGCTGAAAAAACTGAGGTTGGACCGGCGGACATCGAAGGCCGCCAGATCGGCCCGGTCGTCTCAGAGGTGCAGTTCAACAGTATACAATATTTCCTCAAGCAAGGGATCGACGAAGGCGCCAGGCTTGTTGCAGGCGGGTTGGGCAAGCCGGACGGGTTGACCACCGGGCATTTCGTCCGGCCCACGCTCTTTGCCGATGTCACCCCCGACATGACGATCTGGCGGGAGGAAATCTTTGGCCCGGTTCTGACCATGACCCCTTTCGACACCGAAGAAGAGGCGATCGAACTTGCCAATGACACGCCATATGGGCTGACCAACTATGTCCAGACCGCTGACAAATCCCGCGCCCGCAGGGTGGCACGGCAGCTGCGCTCAGGTATGGTCGAGATGAACGGAAAATTTGGCGGTGCTGGTTCGCCTTTTGGTGGTATGAAACACTCTGGAAATGGCCGTGAAGGTGGCACATGGGGTCTTGAAGAATTTCTTGAAGTCAAAGCCGTGAGTGATTGGGAGTAATAATGGCAAAGGTCCAATTTGAACGAGATGGCCGGATTGGGAGGATCACTCTCAATCGACCAGAAGTGTTAAACGCAATTGATGACGATCTTCCGACTGAATTATCCGAGGCCGTCGCGCGGGCAGATGCCGATCCAAATGTCCATGTGATGATTTTATCCGGTGCAGGTAAGGCATTTTGCTCGGGATACGATTTAGAGCATTACGCGAGCTCAGATGGACCTAATAAGGTTGTACAAGATATGCCATGGGATCCGATGCAAGATTTCCAATTCATGTGGCGAAACACCCAGGCGTTTATGTCTCTATTCCGAGCAATGAAGCCAGTAATTTGTAAAGTCCATGGTTTCGCAGTGGCTGGAGGATCAGATATCGCTCTTTGCGCGGATATGACAATAATGGGTGACGATGCAAAGTTTGGTTACATGCCAACGCGAGTTTGGGGCTGCCCAACCACCGCAATGTGGGTGCACCGAATTGGACCCGAAAAAGCTAAGCGCATGATGTTCACAGGTGACAAGATTAATGGAATTGAAGCAGCAGCAATGGGCCTTGTCCTGAAATCAGTTCCAGACGATCAACTCGATGCCGAGGTTGAGGCGCTTGTCAGTCGTATGGCATCAGTGCCGATCAACCAACTTGCCATGCAGAAGATGGTGATCAATTCAGCTGTTGAAGAAAAAATCAATCAAACCCAACGACTGGCTACCCTTCTGGATGGCATGACGAGACATTCACCCGAAGGTTTGAATTTCAAAGCACGGGTTGAAGAAGTTGGATGGAAACAAGCAGTGAACGAGCGAGATAACGGCACCTATGATTGGAGTCGAAATGAGCCGTTTGCGGAATGAGTTTTTTAACGCGGGATATGAACTTGGCATAAATAATTTTCAGTTTCCCGAACAGCCAATGAAACCTTGGAGAAGTTGATGACACTCGAAATTTTATTTGATGGATTGTGCGATCTCCTGGTAGGAGATACCTCAATTGAAAGACATGCAAAAGCGGAATTGCAAAGAGCAAAAGCAGACGCTCTTCCACCACAGAAACACACCACGCTTGCGGCTCCGTTTCTTGAGGTCATGGCACAGCAAAACGCCCACCCGCTTTGCCCTCTGATCAGCAGTCTTCCCTTCCATTGGGCGCCGCCGCAAACCTCTTCTGACCCACTCTATCAGAACCACAGCCATTTCAAGGCACATGTTGAACTACTGGGACCGAACGGACTTGTAGCATCCTCTAAGGTGCGGATTGGTCTCTATGGCATGCTGCCGAATTACGAATACGGACTTCGCACTCACCCTGCTGAGGAGATCTACATCATGCTGGCGGGGAGTGCCTTCTGGAAGGTTGCTGACTCGCCGTATCAACAGCTATTTCCTAGAGAGAGATCGCATCACCAATCTATGGTTCCACATTCCACACGCACCGGTGAGGAAGCCTTTATGTCTGTCTATGTCTGGGACGGGGATATCGCGACGGATGAGTATAAATATTTTGGTCTGCCGGATGATGAGGACAAAGCCGGCTGAATGCCGGGATCACAACAACAAGGAGAGTGGCTATGCGTGCTGCAATGATTACCAGATACCAACAGCCTTTGGAAATCGTGAATCTGGCTGATCCTAAGTTGCCGAAGGATGGCATCATCATGAGGGTCCGCGCAACTGGGGTTTGCCGGAGCGACTGGCACACATGGATGGGCCATTATGCTGATCAGATTACCCTACCGCTTATCCCAGGCCATGAGATGGCCGGTGATGTGGTCGAGGTCGGCTCAGACGTGACTGGCCTGGTGCCAGGTGACAGAGCCGCTCTGGTGAAATGCGCTGCACTGCCATAAGTTTATAGTTGCACTAACCAGAGAATGCTGCATCAGCAAAGTTTGAAAATCCAAGGTCAGGTTTGTCCGCGTAGTAGCCGTTAGATTATCACGCGGCGAATGGCAGCTGAGAGCCCACACCGGACCTGTTGATTTTGTGCTGCGTGCGCTCGCAGCGTGGAAATTGCTGCGGCAGAGTAAATTTCTACACCGCTGCGCGGCGAGAAAACCGGTCATTCATACGCATCACAGCAAAGTTGAGATCATCAAAGGCCTACGAGGCAAACCAATCACCAAGAGCAGCGGCGACTTGTCGAACCGGGTTTCCTTCCGGTTCATCGCAGCGAAATTCGCAATTCCAGTCCACCAAAATGGGTTTGGGTGCAAGCGCGATGGCCTTTATCCGGCCAGCCGCGACATGGGGTTCAACGGCCCATTGTGCGAGAATGCTGGTGCCTTGATTGGCGGCGACAAGCTCGATGATGGCTTCGGGCAGTTCGACCGAGGCAGTCCAAACGGGATAGCGTCGTTCCGGGCGAAAAAGGCGGGCGAATTCCTGATCAGGCTCAGGCGTCTTGGTGTAGGTGATGAATTTTTGCCCTTCAATATCTGTCGCGGAAACCGCGGTTGCGGCCGCCAATGGATGTTCCGGCGCGCAAATGAAAACCAGTGGATCTTGAAAAAGCGGCAGTCGCTCAGTCGCAGTGTGGGGCACACCACCGGTTGTGATGGCAAGATCAATGTGCCGGTCCAAAAGGGAGCCGACCATATCGCGGCGGTTTCCCGCCATAATCTGAATGTCGATGCTCGGATATTCAGATCGAAATTTCGACAGAAAATCAGGGAACCAGTGGTAGGTGCTGTAGTTTTCGACGGCGATGCGCACAACGTGGTCGATGCCGGCATTCATCCGGCGCACTTCGTCCTCGATCAAGTACAACTCGCCCAGGAATTTTTCGCTGAAATTTGCCAGATACTCTGCAGCGGCCGTCATCCGCAGGCGTTTGTGCATCCGCTCAAACAGCGGCACGCCAAGACGGCGCTCCGCCTCTTTGATGCGGTGGGACAGGGCGGAGGGGGTCAGCCCCAGTTCATCTGCCGCATCGACAACCCGTCCCGTGCGGCCAATGGCGCGGATCATTTGCAAATGGCGGATATCAAGGCGCGGGCTGTCCATCGGCTGTTTTCACATGAAAGAAATTCATCAAGATCTACGTTAAACGAAATTGCTGTTAAGTAAAGGATCGCGGAGACTGCGCGTAACAGGAAATGGAGACCCCGACCATGAACGAGCATGTTGACGTCAATTCACCCCGCACCGCAGATCGTTTGCACCATGTCCATGGACAAACAAATGCCCGCCTGCATGCCGACGAGGGGCCCACGGCCATGGCGGTGCGCGGGCACGGGGTGCGCATTGAAACCGATGATGGGCAAAGCATCATTGACGGGTTTTCCGGCCTTGGGTGCGTGTCGCTTGGGTATCACAATGACCGTTTGGCGCAGGCCGCGATGGCGCAGATGCAGGAGTTGCCTTTTGCGCCGACGTTTTATGGCCGCTCGCATCCCAAGGTGGCCGAGCTAGCGGGCGTTTTGACCAGCAAAGCGGCGGTGCCGTTCGAAAAGGCGATGTTCCAGTGTTCAGGGTCCGAGGCGAACGATGCGATGATCAAGTTTATCTGGGCGCGCAACATCGCCCGGGGGCAGCCACAGCGGCGCAAGATGATCTCGCGCTGGCGCGGATACTACGGCAACACCGTCGCGTCGGTGGCGCTGTCCGGCCAGCCGCATATGCACGCAGGTTTTGGCTTGCCGATGGATGATTTCCTGAAACTCTCGACGCCCAACTACTATCTAAATGCGCAGGATGGCGAGAGCGAAGAAGAATTCTCGGCCCGCTTGGGGGCGGAGTTTGAACAGACCGTGCTGGAGGCCGGGCCTGATACGATTGCGGCCTTTTTTGCCGAACCGATGCAGTCGGGCGGCGGCGCGATCCGTCCGCCCACAGGCTATTGGGAGGCGATGCAGGCCGTCATCCGCAAGTACGACATTCATTTCCACGTGGATGAAACCGTCTGTGGCTTTGGCCGCACCGGGCATTATTGGGGCGCTCAAGCGTTTGATCTGACACCGGACAGTACGACCTGCGCCAAGGCCTTGACGGCCGCGTTCTTTCCAATGTCAGCGATCATGTTCCGGCAGGAGTTTTTCGACGATCTGATTCAAACCTCGGATGCGGCGGGCGTTTTGGGCCATGGGTTCACCTATGCGGGCCATCCGGTCGGGGCGGCTGTCGCGCTTGAGGCGATCAAGGTCTACGACGACATTGATTTGATTGGGCATGTGCAGCGCGTGTCCAAGTCTTTCTTGGCAGGCTGTCACGCCTTAATGGATCACCCGCTGGTCGGCGACGTGCGCGGCATCGGGCTGTTTTGCGGCATCCAGCTGGTACAGGACAAGAAAACGCGCGCCCTTTGGGACCCTGCGATGAAAGTGGGCACGATGGTACAGGATCGCACGCACCAGAAAGGTCTGTATCTGCGGTCTATCCCGCCGGATCGGATCAGTTTTATGCCGCCGCTGATCATCAACGAGGATGAAATTGCCGAGGCAACGGCGATTCTGAAATCCGCGCTAGATGATGTTTGGGCAGAGATTAAGAAATAGCGGTTCTGATTCCCGCGACCCGTGCATCACTGTCGCCTGTGCGATCCATTTCTGCCACCAAAGCACGATGCATGGCCTTAAGTCGGTCTTGTTGGATCACAACGCCCGCAAGGTTGGTCATTTCGGTTGGATCGTTTGCCAAATCATACAACTCAACAAACCCGTCGGCCTGCACGATGAGCTTCCACTTACCTTGATACCACGCCCGTTGAGGGAGGGGTTCGTGCAGGCCATAATGCTCGGTCATCAGGCCCGCACGGATAGGGGCCTCGCCGTTCCATAATGGGACGAGGCTTTCTCCGTCGCCCTGTTCAAACCCTACGCCGCACATCTGGGACAAGGTCGGTGCGAGGTCGATATTGGCAACTGGATCTGAAATGGTCTGACCGGCAGGAATGTTGGGACCGGCGACATATAAGGGAATGCTCATGGTTTCTTCCACCATCAGGCCACCCTTGTTCAAAGCCCCACCATTGGACCCAACTGCATCCCCGTGGTCCGCAGTGAAGACAATGATCGTATCATCCAAAACACCCAAGTCACCCAGTGTATCCACTAGCCCCAAGAGCGCCGTTTCAATGACTTGTGCTTGACCCAGCGCGCGTCGCGCCAGCAACTGATGATCCAAGGCCTCCTCTGGCAACGCCTCTTTCCAGGCATCGCGATACCCCCTGTGGTGGTCGGGCCGGTGGCGTAAATCAAACGTCAGGTTTGCAGAAACCGGCGCGTCGACATCATCAAAATCGACTGCCGTTTCCTTTGGCACAATATAGGGCGGATGCGGCCCCCAAGGGTCCACGCGCATGAAGAACCGATCATCGGCGTTCAGACTTCGCACCCAATCGGCCGCCATATCGGCAAGAAAGAAGGCCTCATGCGTTTCACGCGGGGCGTTGAGGATCGCAGTGCCCGCCTCATAGTCGAACCACTGCGATTGATCGCGCAGATTGATTCGCGTGCCGCTTGGTGTCAGGGATTCACCGGAAAGTTCCACTTCGATCACTGGATCAGGCAAACCCGTTTTGCGCAGATACCTTGCATATTCGGGCGTCCCGTAAGGATATCCGTAGCCCCCAAGGCTCCAGCCCTCAAACCCGAAATCACGCGCGCTTTGGGTGTGGCTGAGGTGCCATTTCCCGAACCAGCCGCAGCGGTATCCGTCTTCGCGAAAAGCATTTGAAAACAATTGGTCTGACGGGTCCAGTTCCCCACGCCCGCCAAAGCGACCATCGTTTTCGGTCAGCCCGTGATTGTGCGGATAAAGCCCAGTCAGCATGGACGCCCGCGACGGAGAACAAATCGGCAGGACGGTGTAGGCGCGATCAAACTGCGTGCCACGTTTTGACAGCCAGCTTTGCAAAGGCAGTTGTTTGACCACATCGCCGCGATTGGCGTTGAGCTGGTGGTCGCTGACAAGCCACACGATATTGGGTCGATTTGAGATCGCTTATCCTTTCAAGCGCAAGTTTTCGGGATCATACACATGTGGACTATGGCGTCGCGCTGACTGGAGATTTCCCAGAACTCTAACATCGCAAGTCGCGTCCATGTCCACCGATCCACGCTTGACATAGCCCAGAACGCAATGCTTTCCCGTGCGATAGCCGTAGCTGGTTGAGGTGACAAAGCCGACCCATTCGCCGTCTTTGAGGATCGGATCAGACCCCATCGGTTCTGGGCAGTCTTGCGTGATCTCTAGGCCGATCCAGTCCCACTCAGGCTCATGGGCTGATTGCGCCTCAACAGCGCTGCGCCCTACAAAATCACCCTTCTTCATATTGGCAAAACGGTTCAATCCAGCGTCGAACAACGTATATTCAGTGCCGAAATCTGCACCCCAGCCGTGATAACCCTTTTCGATACGCATCGCGTTAAGCGCATAAGACCCGAATTGGCACCCACCCACTTCGCGGACATTTTCCATGATTGCTTCATAGACCTGCACCAAATGATCGGACGACAAATGCAATTCCCAGCCAAGTTCCCCGACATAAGACACGCGCATTGCAGTGACAGGGGCACCTGCTAGCGTAATTTCATGCACCGACAGCCAAGGCGCGTTTTCAGCAGACAGGTCGGCCTCCGTAAGAGAGGCGAGGACTTCACGTGATTTTGGCCCCATGACCATTAGAGCTGCGTCGTGGGCATAGCCACGGGTCAGGGTCACGCCATCGGTGGGCAGGTGTGCTGACAACCAATCAAAATCGCGCAGGTCGGCAAGCGTCGGGCCGCACAGCAAGAACCGATCCTCAGCGAGGCGGGCAACCGTGGCTTCGGACCAGATACGGCCCTTTGGCGTAAGCATGTAGCTAAGCCTCACGCGACCTTCCTTCGGAATACCGCCACAGACGATCTTGGATAGGAACGCCTCGGCCTTTGGACCGCGCAGGTCGTATTTTGTGAACCCGCCATGGTCCATGACGCCGACCGTTTCGGCAACGGTCCGGCATTCTTGCGCGACTGCGTCCTGCCAAGGTTCATGATGGAACGACAGATCCACATCACCGCCGTCTTTGGTTGTATCGGTCTGGAACCAGAACGCGCGTTCCCACCCTGCTATTTGCCCCATGACCGCGCCTTGTTTCACCAACGTGTCATATAACGGGGTTTGCTGCACGGGACGCCCGCGCTGCATGTTCCGATGCGGATAGGGGATAGCATATTGCAGGTCGTAATGTTGCGAAGCGCGGGCGTGGGCATAGTCCTGCGTGGCCCAATCGCCAAAGCGGCGCGGGTCCCACGCGCTTAGGTCCCATTCGGTTTCGCCTTCGGTGATCCATTCCGCCATGGCTTTGCCGATTGCCGCCGAATGAGTAATACCAACCTGAACGCCTGTTGCATGATAGAAATTCGGCGCACCTGCGGCGGGGCCAACCAAAGGCATGGCGTCGGGTGCATAGGCTATGGGTCCGTTGACAAAACGCTGCGCGCCAGCCTCGCCCAACAGGGGTACATGGGTCATCGTTGCTTCGAGAACATCAAGGATGTCTTCAACACTGTCGGGGAACAATTGATGCGCGAAATCATCCGGCGGGCCATCCTTTTCCCACGCGGGGCGCCCGTCATGGGCATATGAACCAACCAGAAAAGCGTTGCGTTCACGGCGCAGGTAAAACCGAATATCAGGATCACGCACCAGTGGGAAAAGGTCGGTGTTGTCTTCCAAGGCCTTCAGAGGTTCGGTCACAAGGTACTGATGTTCCAGCGTAATCACGGGCGTAGTCAGCCCTGCCATTTCAGCGATTTTAGCGCCGTAAAACCCGCCTGCGTTGATTACAGTTTCGGCTTTCACGGTACCTTTGGCGCAGGTAACTTCCCATTCGCCAGACGGCAGGCGCGTGATTGCGGACACAGGCGCAAACCGTTCAACCTGCGCGCCCAGATCACGCGCGCCCTTGGCCAGCGCTTGGGTAAGCTGGGACGGGTCTATGTCACCCTCATAGGGATCATAGATGCCGCCCATCACGGTTTCGTCGGGCTGCCAGAAAGGGTGCATTTCGTCCATCTCGGACGGGGTAAGCATCCGCAGATCGAACCCCGCGCTTTCCGACACGCCACACAGATGGCGGAACAGGTCCATACGCTCCGGAGTATGGGCGGGCCAGAAGGCTGACGTATGGCGATAGGTGATCGCGCTGTCGACCTTTTCAGCAAGGTCCTTGTAGACCTGCCAGCCGTAGTTGCCCGCGCGCATGCCCAACCACGAGGTCGCATAGGTTGGAATGTTGCCAGCCGCGTGCCAGGTCGAACCGGATGTCAGTTCATCACGTTCCAACAAGAGCGTGTCGGTCACACCGGCCAGTGCAAGGTGATAAAGGATTGAGGTGCCAACGGCACCTCCGCCAATGACGACAACTTTGCTGGTGGTTTTCATCGGTTACGGTCCTTCGGGCAAGCGGATGTCAAAGGCGGCACGGATGGCGGCCTCGCGATCTTTGGGCAAATGGGTGGGCTGCCGGGTCAGCAGGTCAGCGGTATGCTCAACGGCCACGTCCCAGATGGTGCGCGCACCTGCGTCCTTCCAATCCGCGATGCTTTGGCGGTTGCCAAGGCTTGGGTAGGTGTATTCGGTCTTCATCAGTTCCAGTGTCTGAGCCTCACCGAGGTAGTGGCCCTCGCCTGTGGCCACGGCTTCGATCCGGTCCAGATCAATCGCGGTGTCCGTCATCTCGACGCCGCGCACGGAGCGCAGGATCGCACCGCACATATCATCATCAATCACCAAAGCTTCGCGCGAGGCGGCCATGATCGACCCGAGCATGCCAACAGACAGGTTGATCATGTCCGCGCCCGCCTGGGCGGCCAAAGCGACGGTATAGCCTTTTTCATAGCCCGCCTGTGCATCGGGTGTTTTGGCGTCTGTCATGCCAGCCGAGGCGGTAGAGGGCAGGCCCAGATGCAGCAGCAGTTGTGCTGCGGCGGCCGCGGCCACGGCGGCCTCGCCAGAACCACCGGTCATGGCTCCTGAACGCAGATCCGAGATGAAAGGCATAAAAGCAAAGATACAGGGATAGCCGGGTTCGAGTGTATCGACCACCATGAGACCCGCAAGCGTTTCAGCCAACCCTTGGGCCAACGCGCCCGCAAGTGTGACTGGGCTCGTCGCACCGGCCTGCGCGGCGGTGCAAATCTGTAACGGCATCCGGTGCGCCATGGCGCGCTGCATGATCTCCAACCCTTCGGCGGCATAGCGCAGCGGAGACACCGCATGCACGATCACCCCAAAACAAAACGGCTGCTTGCGAAAGCCGCCCTCACGGCCCAAGGCCATGTCAAACATCGACACCACCGGGTCCAGATGGGCGGCGCTGTCAAAGCTAATGCCGATGGGTTTTGCGCAGGCCTTCAGGCAGGTAAAGCCGGTGTTCATATCCAATGCAAACGGTTCATCCATGTCGCGCGCGATCACCGGACGCAGGCCGTAATGGATGTTTGGTAATGTTCCGACCAGCCGCATCAGATCGTAAAGATCGGCCAATTGAGCGCCCCGAAACGCACCGGTTGCACTGTCCAGTATTTCTGTCGCGGCACCACCCGTGCCGATATGCACATGTCCGCCGCCAACGGTCAGGCCTTTGTCTTCGACAAACCCCGGCAGGGACACGCGGCCAGCCGCGCGCGCAATTGCTGTTTCGACCATGGTTTTGGGAAAACAAACCCGCCCGTCGTCACGGCGGGTGGCGCCCGCAGCGACCATCTGGGCGGCAAGCGCATCGGGGCATTCAGCGATGCCGGTTCGTGCCAGTATGTCCAGCGCGGCGGTTATGATCCGCTCAACGCCCGCAGGGTCCAATGGCGCAAAACGCCCCCCCCTTGGGGCAGGCGTGGCAAGTGGCGCGCGCGCACCGGAAATCGCTCTGGAACGTCTCACCATTTTGACTGGCCCCTTTTCACATCACGCCAAGGATCACCGATGGGCCAAAAAACACAATTCGAAAATTCGCAGCAAGAAATGAGAATTTTTCACTCAAACACTGCTTTTTCAGTAGTTGCATTTGCGCGCAAGCATGCAAAGATCGTCCGTAAGGAGTTCACCAATGACAAGAATTGGATTTATTGGTTTGGGCACGATGGGCGGCCCGATGGCGAATGTGCTGCGTGATGCTGGGTTTGACGTCATCGGCATGGATGTCAGTGCGGACATGCGGGCGGGCTTTGGCGGGGCTGTCGCGCCATCTGCGGACGCGGTGGCGCAAGCGGATGTCATCGTGACAATGCTGCCCGAGGGCAAACATGTGGCCGAGGTGCATGACGCGCTGGTGCGCAAGGCGGCTAAATCTGACGCGCTGCTGATCGACTGCTCAACGATTGACGTCGACACAGCGCGCGACCTTGCAATGCGGGCCGAGGCCCAAGGCTTAGCGATGCTAGACGCGCCGGTTTCTGGCGGACCGGCGGGTGCTGCGGACGGCACGCTCAGCTTTATGGTGGGGGGGGGCGACGACGCCTTTGAACGAGCGCAGCCTGTTTTTTCTGCTATGGGTAGTAAAATAACGCATTTTGGCGATCCCGGATCGGGGCAGGCCGCAAAGGCCAGCCACAACATGATCTGCGGGATCACTGCGATGGCCGTGATGGAAGGCTTTGCGCTGGCCGACGCCATGGGGCTGGACCTGGGGAAATTTTATACGCTGTGTGCTGGTGCTGCCGCGCAAAGCTGGACCCTGGAAAACCGCTGCCCGATCCCGGGTGTGGTGGCGGAGGCCCCCGCCTCGAATAATTTCGACCCGGGCTTTGCCGTGCGACTGATGGCCAAGGATTTGCGTTTGGCCCAAGCTGCCGCTGCATCCAGCGGACAACGCACGCCCTTTGGGGCCGAAGCGGCCAAAGCCTTTACCGCGTTCGCGGAAACCAGCGGCGACCGCGATTTTTCGGCCTTTTACACCACACTCCGGGCGCTGCCCGAGCAGACACAGGATTAAGCCATGGCGCTTTTGGACTACACCCTTCCGACGAAAGGTCTTGCCGGATGTTTCATCGACGGCGCATGGCATTGGCCTGCGAGCGGTGAAAAACTCGCCGTTGAAAACCCGTCACGCCGCAGCACGATCTGCGAAGTCGGGCGCGGTACTGCGACGGAAATTGACTTGGCCGTGGCCGCCGCGCATCGTGCCCGGCATGCATGGGCCGCACGCCCGGCTGCGGAACGGGGTGCCATGCTGACCGAACTTGGCAATCGGTTGGCTGCAAATGCCGAGGACGTCGCGCGCATTCTCGCGGCAGAAAGCGGCAACGCCATTCGAACCCAGTCACGCGGCGAGGCCATGGGGGCTGCGGGCGTTCTGAAATACTACGGCGGTGTCGCAGGCGAGCAAAAGGGCGAGACCTTGCCCTTTGGCCCCGGCTTGATGTCCTATTCTACGCGCGAACCTTTGGGTGTGGTCGGATCGATCATCCCGTGGAATTCACCGTTGCAATTAGGCGCGGTCAAAATTTCCATGGCGCTGGCGACAGGCAACTGCCTTGTGCTGAAACCTGCCGAAGATGCACCCCTTGCGGTGTTGAAATTGATGGAACTGGCAGCAGATATTTTCCCACCTGGCGTCTTCAACGTCGTCACCGGTTTGGGCGAAGAGGCAGGTGCTGCACTGGCCGCACATCCCGGAATCTCAAAAATCTCATTCACCGGCTCGTCCGAGGTTGGCAAACTGGTCGCGCATTCTACCGCAGACCGGATCGCCAACGTCACGCTAGAGCTTGGCGGCAAGAGCCCCTGTGTGATCTTCCCGGACGCCTGCACACCAGAGCGTCTGGACGCAACAGCCCAAGGTGTCGTCAACGCCATGCGGTTCGCGCGTCAGGGGCAAAGCTGCACCGCCGGATCGCGTTTGTTTGTGCATAAATCCGTCTGGGATGATCTGATGCCACTGGTCGCTGAAAAATCCGCCGCGATGACCGTGGGCGACGCGCTGGATGAAGACAGCGATATTGGCGCTGTGGTCAACGCAGAACGTTATGGCGAAATCTGCGCCTATGTGGCCGAGGCCGAGGCGCAGGGCGCCACGTTCCTGACGGGCGAAACCCCAAAAGCCACGGATAAGGGCTTCCACCCGATCCCCACCATCCTCACGGGGCTCGACAATTCATGGCGCATCGCGCGCGAAGAGGTGTTTGGCCCCGTGCTGGTCGCGATCCCGTGGGAGGACGAGGCCGATATGATCGAACAAGCCAACGACACCCACTACGGGCTGGCCGCGTTCATCTTTAGCCATGATCTGAGCACGGTGGTACGCATGACCCGCGCGCTTGATGCAGGCTGGGTGCAGGTCAATCAGGGCGGCGGGCAAATTCCGGGCATGTCATACGGTGGGATCAAGCAATCCGGCATGGGCAGCGAATACTCGATCGAAGGTGCGCTTGAGGCTTATACCTTTCGCAAATGTGTGACGGTGGCGCTATAAACCATGGCGCAGGACCGGTTCGGCAATCCAATTGACCCCTCAGTCGGCTACGCGCGCGGGCGCTTCTTATCCTCCAGCGCGGCGGAAATTCGCAGGTTACGCCATGCGCAAACTGTGGCAGCGCAGGTTGTGGCGGCGCGGGGCATTGATGCCATTGGAATTTTCACCGGCAACCCGCGGTATTTCCCGCTCAAGCCCGACGATTTGGCCACCTATTGCGAGGAATGGGTTGGGCCGGGATTGTTTGCGGGCGATTTGGCGCAGATTGCGATCCAGCATTTCGGCGGTGGCGAAACCGTCGCCGTTACGAACCGCACCAGCGCAGGGCTAGTCGCGGCGGTGTTGGCCTTGGCCGATAGCCGCCCTGTTGTTTCGGTCGTTCCTGACGGTGATCGCAGCCACGCGTCTGTGGTGCGCGGTTGCACCCTGGCTGGCGTTGAGCTGGTTGAGCTGGACAGCAGCGCGGATACCGCACCCGCTATCGCGCAACACGCCCCGGCGCTTGTCATCATCACAACAGTCACCAGCAGTTTGGCACGGATGGCCGACGATCAAACTCGACATGCCATTGCTGCTGCCAAAGCGGCGGGTGCCACGGTGTTTATGGACGAAGCATACGGCGCGCGATTGCGGCCGGTGCTGCATGGCGGTGCGCTTAGCCTGACAATGGGCGCAGATTTTGCCATAACAAACGCCGACAAAGCGGGGTTATCCGGCCCACGCGCGGGCATCTTATGCGGGGCGACAGAACCGGTGCTGGCGACGCTTGCGAAAGCCTCCGAGCTGGGTCAGGAGGCCCGCGCACCAATTACAGCCGGGGCGATGCGCAGCTTGCAAGCCTTTGATCCCGAAGATTTACGCACCGAAGCGCGCGATGGCGGGTCCATTGCCGACGCGCTGAGCGCGACATGGGGCGACGATATCGTGCATCGCTCGGACCTTGGCCCAATGTTGGAGGAACAAGACGTGCTGGCGCGGGTGCTGGAACATGCCGGATTGCTCAAAACGGATATCGTCCCGGCAGAGGTCACTGCCGCCATAGGTATGATCCTGCTGCGCGACCATGGCGTGCTGACGGTGAACACGCATGGCGCGCCGGGGGGGCGGGTGTCCCTGCGCCTGAAACCCACCGCTGGGGCCTTGGCAGCCGTGGGCGGGCAAGGCGCTCTCGTCTGTGCACTCGACGAAGCCGTTGCTCAGGTCGCAGATCGGTTGGGCGATGACACGTGGTTCACCGCCACCTTGTTCGGAGAGACTGCATGAGCGATTTCGCAAAATACGATGATCGGTTGGACCGATTGGTCAATCTGGATCTGGGCAATCGCGGGATCGAACCACTCTATGAGGCCTCGCGCGCATTGGCCGGGCGCGCTTTGTGCGGTGCAGCGGCGGATATGTTGCTAACCATTCCAAAAGGGGGCACCGCGATTGTCACAACGGGGTCGGTCAGCCGCGCATGGTTGTCGCCTGAGCTGGGCGAGAACGACGGGCCTTCGGGCGCTGCGGCACTGATCCGTGCGTTGTGGCTTGCGCGTCGGGCGAGTTGCATCTTGGTGATTGAAGAGACGTTGATGCCGCCGATGGCCGCGACACTGCAAGCCTGTGGCGTTGCGGTGACTGATCTGGAGGCGACGCGCAAAGCAAGCGCGGACGGGACAATGGCCTGCGCCACGCTCATCCCCTATCCTGTGACCGATGCCGAGGGACAGACGGCAGCACGGGATATGCTGGCGCAGTTTGAACCCGATGTCATGGTGTCGACCGAGCGTGTGGGCCGCAATGAAAACGGGTTTTACTACAACATGCGCGGGCGCGATTACGGCATGGGCCGCGCGCGGATCGACATGTTGTTTGATGCCGCGTTAGCGCATGGCATTCCCACGTTGGCCGTGGGCGACGGTGGCAATGAAATTGGCATGGGGTTGGTTGCAGAGGTTGTCAAAACCTCCGTGCCATACGCCGCATCCGGTGATTGCGCGTGCGGCGGCGGAATTGGTGCCGTGTCCAGTGCGGATATCTTGATGACGGCGGCGGTGTCGAACTGGGGCTGCACTGCGATTTGCGCGGCGATGGCCCTGCGCACGGGTGACAAACGCCTGATCCATACCCCAGAAATGGAAGCCCGTCTGTTGGAGGTTATGACCGCCAATGGGTTAATCAATTCCGCGGATGGCCTCATCGATCCACATGTTGACGGCATCAAAGACACAACACATATCGCGCTGGCGGAGATGGCCCTTGCCATCACCCGCAAGGCGCTTCTCTGACAGAAAGTAAGACCCATGTTTTCAGACGCACTTCTCGCTGACGTTCGCGACCGCTTTGCCCATGTGGACAGCTGCCCCAAGGCAGGTCCACGTGTTTTCTTTGAAAATGCAGGTGGCGCGCTGACGCTGAAATCCGCGGTTGAGACGTCAACGTATTATGCCGCGATCCCCGACAACCAAGGGCGCGACAATGAAATGGCCCATGATCTGGTGGACACGATAAATCGCGCCAAGGATGACATGCGGGTCTTCTTCAACGCGCCTGAGGGGGACATCTTTGTGGGCGAAAGTGGGACAGAGCTTTTGTTCCGCCTGATCATGAATGCGATTTTAGGCGCTGAGGACGGCGGCGTGGTTCTGGGGTCCACGCTGGAACATCCCGCCACCCGCAGCGCCTGCACCCGTTGGGCCAATATCGCGGGGAAACCCTATGTTCAAGTGCCGCATAATCATGCGACGGGCACTGTTGCGGCGGCGGATTTTGAACCGCATCTGACACCGGATATTCGTGTGGCCACGATCCTGCACACTTCGCCTGTCACCGGAATGGCCGTGGATGTTGCGGGCATTGCGGCCGCAATCCGCGCGGTCGCGCCCAAAGCGCTGATCATTGTAGATGGCATTCAGCACGCAAGCCACGGGCGGATCGACATCGCGGGATATGACATCGATGGCTATGTGATTTCGCCCTACAAAGTGTTTTCGCGGCACGGGTACGGCGTGGCGTGGACCTCGCCCACGCTGAACGCGATGGAACACAACGCGTTGATCGGTGGCCCTGAAGGCAACTGGGAAATGGGCACCCGCGACACAGGCGCCTATGCCACGATGTCTGACGTGATTGGCTATTTTGACTGGCTGGGCGGCCAAGTGAGCGACAGTGATGATCGCCGCACCCGAATCGAGGCCGCAGGTGCCGCGATCCATGCCCACGAACAAGGGCTGACCGAAGCAATGCTGCACGGCACCGGTAATCTGGCAGGACTGGCCGACCTAGAAGGTGTTTTGATCATCGGTGGCATCGATAATCCTGCGCGCGAAGGGCTCGTATCAATCGCGGTGGATGGGTTAAGTTCGCCTGATTTGGTCACCGCGTTACGCAGCCGGGGCATTCGCACCCACACACGCAAAGCAGACCATTATTCTGGCAACATCCTTGACCCACTTGGTCTGCCTGACGCCGTGCGGGTCTCAATGTGTCACTACAACAGCCTTGATGAAGTCAAAACGTTTCTTGCAGCAATGCGCGAGATTTTGGATGGCTAAGCACAAATTGACGAGCTCCTATTGGCATATCCTCATCGAAACAGCTTCTTGTCCGCATTTTTCTGGGTCGAAAAGCAAGCAGCGTAAGGACCTTTTGAATTCTGTTGTTAAGAGTGAGTTTCAACGACCGCTTCGGTGAAAACTTCTGCATTGCACCGATAAGATTGCCGCAGACGCGAGCGTTTTCTGCGCAAGCACTAGCTGCACCGGCAAAAGGCGGCAAAGTCCCGCATAGCAGTCGTTGGCGCTTAGCCAAAGTAACGTCTGCTTCATCAGTTAGTGGTGGCAAACAAAACCCAGCCCAAATGAATCTACAACTCTAATACTAAAGGCCCGTGGTCCTAGACGCGGGGCCCTGAGATAGGAGTCCCCGGTCCATAGTCCCGAATCTCAAACTTAGCGATTAGGCACAGTAACCCTCTGCCACAGGTCCACGGACCGCTGCCCGAGCAAAACTATCCAACGCCGATTGTGCTCAGGCAACACTGATATTGGCTCGATGGTACACGGTCTATTGTCCGATAGAGCCCTGATTCTTGGTTCCCGGGCAGCAGGCTTAGCCAGGGTGGTCCAGTAACACCAGGCCGGGCCGCTTGGTCGATTGTTGGATGGACTCTAACCGAATATCGAATCTAAGGAACTTCGGTGGTATATGAATTGTTAGTAGACTATTTTGTTGGCAGGTGGGATTTTTAATTGATGGGCATAATATCCGCATCCGCGCCGACAACCAAAAGTATGCAGGCGAAAGACATATTTCTTGTTATCTCCTGACGCGAGTGCAAATATCGTCTAGCTTAACAATGTTTTGGGGATAGTGTTAAAGCCTAGAGTTTGTAGAACTACCTTTAATAAAAAATAAAGCCACAGGAGAAAATTTCATGGACTTATTATGGAGTAGGTATTCTGCCGTATTCTATACGAGCGTTCTTGCAGTTATTCTTTCAGTTGCCGGACTTCATTGGCATAGTCTTCTATATCCTGCGTTCTTATTATCTATAGCCGCGGCTGTCGGATTTTATGATATTTTTCAGAAAAAAAGACCTGTTTTAGCAAACTTTCCACTAATTGGGCGTTTTCGCTTTGTGCTCGAATCAATCCGGCCCGAATTACGTCAATATTTTTGGGAGTCAGACACAGACGAGCTGCCATATTCGCGCAATCAAAGATCAATGGTATATCAGCGATCCAAGCAAATTTTAGCTGCGCGCCCATTTGGCTCTGACGAAAATCATTATTCAGACGATTTTACCTGGCTTAACCACTCAATAGCGCCTTCTCATATTAATGATGATGACTTTCGAGTCATAGTTGGCAAGGGTGACGCATGTTATGCTATGTCGATACTGAATATCTCAGGTACCAGTTTTGGTTCGCTTTCGCCCAACGCCATTCAAGCTCTGTCGAAAGGTGCACAGATTGGCGGCTTTGCTCACAACACAGGCGAAGGATCATTATCCAAATATCACCAGCTTGGCGGTGGTGATACAATTTGGCAGATTTCAACAGGATATTTCGGATGCCGGACGAAAGATGGTAAATTCGACAGCGAAACCTTTAAAAAGCGTGCAACACTCCCACAGGTAAAAATGATCGAAATCAAGCTTAGCCAGGGGGCCAAACCCGGTCATGGGGGGATGCTGTTGAGCTCAAAAGTAACACCAGAAATCGCTGAAACCAGAGGTGTTAAACCCTTCACGGATGTCATCTCTCCACACAGCCATTCTGAGTTTGGCACTCCCACTGAACTTCTTAAATTCGCAGAACGCCTGCGCAATCTCTCGTGCGGCAAACCAGTTGGTATAAAACTTTGTATCGGGCACCCATGGGAATTTATTGCAATCGTAAAGGCCATGACAGAGACGGGTATCGAGCTTGATTTTATAACCGTTGATGGCTCCGAAGGCGGCACGGGCGCAGCCCCTGTTGAATTTACAGATCACCTCGGCTGTCCGCTCAGAGATGCGGTTGTTTTCGTCGATAATACCCTACGTGGTGCAAATCTTCGTGATCGCGTCAAAGTGGGGTCCTCTGCCAAACTTGTTAGCGCCTACGACATCGTACGAATATGCGCCTTGGGCGCTGATTGGTGCAATATGGCCCGACCGTTCATGTTCTCGCTGGGCTGCATTCAGGCCCGTGATTGCTCCTCAGGACATTGCCCCACTGGGATTGCAACTATGGATCCCAAACGCTACCGCGCACTCGATATCCCTTCGCGCGCAGAGCGGGTTCGCAACTTCCAAAAAAATACGCGATTTGCTTTGAAGGAACTTCTTGAGGCGGCGGGGCTGACACACCCTGATCAACTGACGCGCCGGCACATCGTCCGCCGGTTGTCAGGCAGCCAAATCAAGTTAGCAGATCAAATCTATCCAAAAGTTGAAACCGGTGCTTTGCTACGTAACGAGAAAGTCGAAGATACCAGGCTAGCTTCCTACTGGCATCGCGTCAGCGGTGCTTCCTTTTCACCAATGAACTGATTAGATTAGTGTTTAAACGCAAAAAGGCGTCTGACGTCAGCGCCTTTTCACGCAGATATTGAGACTTCTGATGCAACGCCTCTTGTTTGGATGATCAGTCAAACAAGAGGCGTATAAATGTTACCAGAGAATGCGGTAATGATTCCAACTGATGATAATTTGTGTTTTCTACCTATTGAGAGGTTTACAAAAACTCGAGAGCTTTATCTGCAATGGCATTCGAAACATACTATTTCACCAGCCGCTACAGCGTTTATGGAACTTGTAAAGGATATGGCGCACCGTCATGCAAAATGCCATCGGTGAAAAAAGTCCGTTAATCGGTAAACTAATTAAGCATAAAAGCGAACAGCTTTCGCGTTGAGCGTGGCAAACCAGAGAGATGCAGTTACCAAACAAAATTACCCCTCAATGAATTTGTAACACTAATACTTAAGGCCCGTGGTCCGAGGCGCGTGGCCTTGGGATAGGGGGCCTTGTGTGAGCCTGGCGCGTTTCATCTGTTTGGATTAGGCTAAGTAACCCCCCAAACAAGATGGCCGACACCTCACAGGAATGCTTAGCTCGGGGAACGGTCAAG
>Ga0115549_1000842_pt1 | contig 19482 bp, 15 predicted proteins | sample COGITO_mtgs_1004_2_FD_87176 | JGI IMG/M metagenome (GOLD analysis project Ga0115549, IMG submission 87176) | Pelagic marine microbial communities from North Sea - COGITO_mtgs_100430 | ecosystem: Environmental > Aquatic > Marine > Epipelagic | place: Germany:Helgoland, sampling site Kabeltonne...
CAAGACCTCAGCGGGGCCGTTTGAGGCGGCCTGAATCGCTTTCACAACATCGGGTACAAGCTCCGCGGCGGCCGCGCGCAGATCGGTCTCAGGCAGCTGCACGTCATATTGGACGCCCTCATGATGCAAGCTAATCAGGCCTTGGCCCAAACTGGCAAGAGGCTGATTCGGTTGCAAGAGCTGCTGAAAGAGTTGTTGTTCTGTGCTGGCATGTTGCAGTGGATCAAACCGAGATTTTCGAACAAGGGCGCTGGCTGCATAGTTGGCTAAGCGGTCAATGAGGTTCAGGTAGCCCGCGTTATGCGCCATGAGGCAGCCGCTGCGCTGCAATTGTGCGCCTTGTCGAACCGTCGTTAGGGTCACCGCGTGCAGTCCAACATCCAGATAGAGCAAATTGGGTGTCGTGCTAAGGGCCTTGCTGGCAAGGAGCACGCCAGGGTCGATCAGCGCTTTGACGGGGATGCTTGCCGCGTCCGTCAGCCCGAGCAGTAAGCTCAGGTCAGCTCGTTCAAAATGACCGGGCACGCCAATCACAAAATCGCTGCTGGGCGCGAGATGTTTAAGGGCGGTCAGTTGTAAATACGCCAAGTCCGCATGATGTCGGGCGACCGGGGTCGCGCCCGGCATAGGATCCGTACTAAAGGCTTGCCAAAACTGGCAATTGGCCAATCGAGGTTGCAGTCTGGCCTCATCCAACGCTTGTTGACCAACCTTCGGGGGCTCCGTCAGCAGGGCCCAACCGGGTTCGGAGACGACTAACTGATCGCCTTGCCAGAGCCGCAGCTCAAGATCATTGAGTTCAAGAAATGCAAGGGTCACGATCTAGACCTGCAGGTAACGTAGAAGACGATTGTCACAATATTGCTCGGTATCTTGGGTTGTGCGCTCTTGCGCCAATTGTAATTGATGCATCAAGAACATGATGAGGATGCTGATCAAAAGGGCAACGAAGGTTGAGTTGAAGGCAACGCCAAGGCTTTGGGTAACACCGGCAATGTCGCCTTGTGCGGCTTGATGTGCTTGACCAAGGGCTTGCCCAATGCCGCGAACGGTGCCTAAAAAGCCAATCGAAGGAATCGCCCAGGCGATGTAGCGAATCATTGATAGTTCCGAATCCAAGTGCTCACTTTCGCTCTCGCAGGTGGCCCGGATGGTGTGGGCAACATCCTGAATATTGCCCGTGGCACGAAAGCGGTGCAGCGCGGTCAGTAACGTGCGCGGTAATAGGCGCTGTTGCGCGTCCGCGCTCAAGGCCTCGATGGGGCGGGCATAGTCGCGGGTATCTTCAGGCAAAATACTGTTGGATTGATTGCGGGGCAATAGGTCTATTTCAAACAGCGCGCGCTCACGGTGATTGTCCCGGGCCTTAATGCCCATAAGCGCCATGGCCCACAGCATTAAAATAAAGCAGGCCTCCTGCTCGAGGTCTTTCACAATAATATAGGCGCTGCGCTCCGGCACGTAGGTCGGGTCAGCGTTAATAAGTTCGGCTTGAGTTTCTAAAAGGCTGTTAGCGTTGGGCCGAATCACAGCGACGTAAATCGCGTGGACCAACAAAATGGCCACAATGAGAGACATCAATTGATAGATAAAATCTGAGCTGAATTGTTTCATGAAAAATTTATGGCCTTAGATGTTGGTCGGAAAGGGCACGGCATTATCGGCGCTGATCGCTTCACTCGGCTGAAAGGCTTCAAAAGCGCGGCCCAAGTCAGGCGCTGTCAGAGCGGCATCATCAAGCGCCGGCGATTGCGAGGCATCCAGCGTGCTGGGTTGGCCGGGCGCGGTCGGTGCGGCCCCATCGACTGGCGCTGGGCTGGGCGCCTCGCTGACAGGGCTTGATGTCGCTGGGCTCGCCGCGAGAACTTGGCCTGTTATTAGAACGCAAAAAGCAAACAGCATTGTGAGTTTGACATGCATGAAAGCGGCCTGAAATAGAGTCATTTTAAGCTTATCAGACCTCATCGCCATCGCCATCACTCCACCGCGCCGGCGATGGCATTTTTCGCCAGTCGGAAGCCGACATCTTGCCGGCCCTCAAGGCCTGAATCCCGGTAGGCCCAGCGCAAGGTGCTGAAGCTGCCGGATAGATAACTCGACCCGCGGATAACGCGAACAGCGCCCTCGCTAGGCCCCGTCCAATCGGTCGCGGCGGTGGGCGTGCGGTTGGTGCTAAATCGGTCATGCACCCACTCAGCAACATTGCCGGTTAGATCAAACAGGCCCAAGGCATTGGCCTTGAAATGTCCCGCTGGGGCTGGACCCCGAAAGCGATCCTTAAAGTTGGGGATGATATTGGGGGCAAAGCCCATTGCAGTTTCATCGGCTAAATTGGCGAAATCGTTCGGCGGTGGTAGGTCATCGCCCCAGGCAAAGCGGGCACGACCGGTGATGTCCCCTTGTGCGCCGGCTGCAACATCGGCATATCGGCCGGCTCGAGACCACTCAGCTTCTGTGGGCAAACGATAACCCAACGTTCTGGGTGTGATCAGCTCATAACGCCCGTTAACCGATGCATAGGCCCGGGGCAGACCTTCTTGGTCACTCAACCAGTTGCAAAAGGCCACCGCCTGGTCCCAGCTGACGCCAACAACAGGTCGCTCTTGCGCTGTGAGCAGGGTGCGCCCTAAAACACCTGGGTTATGGCTGGCATCGAAGGCCTGGTACTGCGCATTGGTAACCTCCGTCGTACCCAAGTAGTAGGGCTCGGTGAGTGTGATCAAGCGTTGAATTTCATTGCTGCGACCGCCGCGGTCTCGGCGCGCTGCGCCGAGTTCGATTGTTGCCGGTAGAATCCGCTGCATGCGATAGCCGCCTCTGACCTCGAGAATCTCTGGAAATTGCGCAAGCTCAGCTGCTGCCAGCGTAAGCAGATTGACGCGCAGCGTTTTTGGAAAATCCGCGTCAGGGGTGATGGTTTGCGTGATCGTTGCGAAGCCGTCCTGACTGATTTCAATGGTTTGGGGCGTTGTGGGCAGCCGCATCGTGGGATTCTTGTTGCTTTGCAGGACCCCGTTGATGCGAATGTTTGCCTGCTTTGGGGCAATATCAAAGGTTACGGATCCCAATCGGGGCGCCAGCGTTAGGTCTAGTGTGACGACCTCAGTGGGCGCGAGCTGCACTGACCGGGTCACGGGTTCAAAGCCAGCCTTGCTGATGAGAAAGTCATAATTGCGGTTTGGAGACAAGGCATGCTGCAGCGGGGTGACCCCAAGATAAACCCCATTTGCGGTGACCAGGGCGCCGGTGGGCGTGCTGTTTAGGGTGACCGCGCCGTTCGCAGGTGCCAGGATGACCTCTGGCACTGTGATGGCATCGCCGCGATTAATCACTAAATCAAGACGCTGAGATTGATACCCCGCTTTTGTGATCAGAACCGTTTGAGGGCCCTCTAACAGTCTTACCGTTTTGGGCAGCAGGCCAAGGTCTTCCCCATCTTTGATCAGGCGCGCCTCGGCGGGTTGGCTGGATAGGCTCACCGTGCCCCAAGCCGGCTCCAAGGTCAGTGCCAAATCCTGAGATTGATCCAAGCCAAGAATATCCACCGTGGTTTGTAAAGGGCGATACCAGTCGGCACGGATGGACACAAGGTGCTGCCCAGCGCTCAAACTTGAAACCGTCAAGGGGGTCGTGCCGACGGTCGTGCCGACGGGCTCGCCATCGATTTCGACCTCAGCGGGTATACCGCCGGTGGTCAGGCGAAGATGCCCAGGCAATTTTTCGAAAGCCAGTGCAAAACGCTGATCAGCATCGTTTGATATGGTCAAACGAGTATCGATCGGGTAGTAGCCTTTGGCTTCGGCTTGAACACTGAGATCGCCGGGTCGAACCAGATAGCGCTCACCCAGCGGTAGGGTTAACCAACCTGAGACGGATTCGGATTCAGCTGGCGGCGTGAAGGCGATGAGTACGGCTTTGGCGGTAAACAGGTGCCAAGCGGTGATACCGATCAAAGCGGCGATTACCAGGGTCGCCAGGCGCCTTGGGGTAAGTCTTCTGGCCTTGAGGTCAGCTTGTTGCCTTGGCGCCTCAAAGGGCGTGGGCGCTAGGGTCTCTTGCACGGGGTCAGTGGGCGGCATTAGATTGGCTCATCGCAAACGACGGTTAGCGTCGGATTGGGGGTATCGCTCGACAGGGTGAGTTCGTGACGCACATCTTTATAACCCCTTCTGGATCCGGTGACGACATAACGTCCTGGGAACAAGGTCAGCCTGGTTTCCATAATTTGGCCCAAGCGGCCGTCTTGGCCCAAGCGCAGTACCGTGACGGTCGTTTGTCCATCCGAGGTCAGGGTCAGCGTCAGCGCTCGACGCGCGTGGGATAGCATGCGCGTTAGAACTGGGAGGCTTGCTTGCAGGTCGCCAACGGGTGGGGGTAATTGACTGATGGTGATCGCAAGATCTCTGGCTTGATTGAGTTCGGTGTCGCTTTGCAGTCTTGCTGGGTCCGCAAGGATCTGGGTCAATGCCGCAGCGAGCGCGATCCGCGCATCAATGGTTTCGATCCGGGCAGTGAGATCGGTCAAATTGGGCGCCAGGCTGCGTGCGGCCTCATAGGCGGCTTTCGCGTCGAGCCAGCGCCCTTGGGTTTCTGCCTCTTGGGCCTCGATAAAAAGGGCTTGGATCTGCTCTTTGAGCTGCGCTTGGCGAACTTGTTCTAGGCCGTCTTGGGCGGCGCTTGCGTTCGGATCAATGCTGGTGGCCCGCTCAAATGCCCTGATCGCCGCATCATAGGATCCTTCAGAGAGGGCCGTAAACCCAAGTGACATGCTGCTCTGAAACTGCTTTCGGATCAGGGTTTGTCGAACTCTGGTAGCGGCTTTTTGGGACGGCGCCCAGTCTGGGAACAAAGCAGTCGCCTCGCGCAAGATGGTGTTGGCGTCCTCAACTTGGCCGGCCCGTTCAGCAATGTCGGCTTCACTCATGAGCGCTGAGATGGTTGGGATTTGTTGAACGGCCTGCCAGGTTGATTGCACCTCGACCTTCTGCGGATTTAATTGGGCTGCGATTTCCCAGAACTTGAGCGCGTTGCGATCGTCTGCTTCCGATAAGGCTTGTTGGGCTTGTGCAAGGTTCTCGGCGCGACGATCCGGCAGGTCCGCCTCAAGTTCGGTAACGGTGGCCAGTAGCTGTGTGTACAGCGCAAGGGCGGTTTGGGCCTCTCCTGCACGATAGGCATCATCAGCCGCCATCGCCTCTTGGTTGATCTGAGCAAGGGCGTTTGGGTCCCAAAGTGCAAGGCCCAAATCTTCTAGTGCGATGAGTTTGCGAAGAAAGGTTTCGGCAAGTGCTTCGGCCTGCTCTGCGATGATCTTGGCTTTGGCGGTGGCTATCGGCGCCTGCTTCGTGACAACCGTTGGCGTGTCCGCAGCAGCTGGGTTTATATCAACCTGGGTTTGACGGTTGTTTTGCGGGCCGACTAAATCGGGCAGGACCCAAAAGATAAAGCCGGCAAGGATAACTAAGGCAAAACCGATTAAAAGCGTTTTAGGCTCCCAGCCGGATTTGGGCGGCGGTGCGCTTGGCGCGGGACCATCGGTTGTAACTGGTGAACCCGCCAAGATGCTTGATGCGGCTGCCTCGGAGGTTGCGGGGGTTGCGATCTCGAAGGTGGTCGCCTGTAACGGGCCCGTTCCGACCACGCCGGATGCTGCGTCTGCGTCCAGGGCATCTATGAGGGCCAGGAGATCGCCAAAGGTTTGGGTCGTACCTTGCTGCACCGCAGAAATCAGGGTCGTTAAACCCGCGGGCAGCGGTGGTTGCGCCTGCAACGCGTCAAGACCCTGCCAGGGTGCGTCGGTATAAAGCGGATAGGCCCAATCGGCAAAGTTCATCACCGCCAGGGCATCAGGATTACGGTGTGGCACCGAGGTCAGCGCCCAGCGTGGCCAGCCCAGATGCTGAATCACGAAGCCTTGATGGCCTGCTTGCGTGAGCCAGGCCAAATCAAATCCCGTTTGATGAAAGCCGAGCGCCTCGGCATAGCCCAGCGCGGCGACCAAGCGCCTCAGTTGCGCGGCTGTCGGCGGTTTGGCAATCGGGTCGCTCGCCATTTTGATGATCGGCGCGTCAACAAGATAGGCTGCGCGAGCATCCGTCCAAAAACCCAAATGCGCTTGGATATCCGGGTGGCTCAGCTTTTTCAGCCGGTCACTGATGGCCGCAAGGGTTGTAAGGTCGCCGGCTAAGAGGGGCACAACCGTTATCAAAACTTCGCTGGCGGTGGATGAATGCGTCGCCCGAAATCTGGGATGCTGGGCCTCGGGTGTTGGCACGGCGTCAATAACGGTGAACGTTTCAGCGAGTAGGGTCCCGGATTCGATCGATGTCAACATGGGTTAATCATCGGACCTGAGGCGTTAGAGGCTCTTGTGCGACACCACGTTCTGCTTGATACAGGGCGCGCAACATAGATCGCCATTGCGCGTACTGTTGCTCGGCGCTGCCGGTTAGTTCAACGGTTGCGCCCTCGATATCCAAGACGCTCGGTGTGATCTCGCGGCCTAAAGATTGTGTGAGCTCGCGGAGCGCTTGCTCGTGAATCTCGGTTTGCTTGCGTCGGTCTAGGCCGCTTTTGACGGCGGCGATACCGCCAACCACGGCGCCGGCTGCCGCCGCGTCAGCAGCCCAGGTGTTGCTCTGAGAGCCCGCATAGATGCCGCCGGCAATGAGCGCGGCGCCTGTTAGAAGTCGGTTGCGGGCTTGTTTGTTCAGTTGCCGGAGTCTCACCGCCTCATCATAGGTGGCATAGCGCCATTCATCGTAGGATGGCTTAACGTCCCGGTAAAACTTAAAGTAGTAATCATCTAAGGTGTCGACGAGCAGGTCGTCCTGGGCTCGAATTTTGCCAACCCGTTGCAAAATGGTATCGCGGTCGGCAGGTGCTTGGGCAACCGAGGTGGTGCCGTCTTTATTTTCAATGAGGTAGCCAGAAAAGGCGTCGGGCGCCAGATCTGCGGCAAACGCAAGTTGGGCGATTTGTTTAATATTGCCGATCTCACTGACCGCCCGAGCCTGGTACTGCTGGACTAAATCATTGGCAATGTTGTTATAGAGGTCTTGGAAGGGGTCTTCTTTGATGGATTGATAGGCGTACTTGCTGGCGTTGTCTTCATAGGTTTGTGTGAGCCAGACGCGTCCGCTTGCATCGGTTGCCGTAACCGACACTGCTAAGCGTTCCCCATCGGATGCTAAAATTTCGCCAGAAACGAGTAATGGGTGATGCCGCGCTGCGCTGGGCACAACGCGAACAATGCCCCAGTTGCCAGTTCGTTCCAGGGTGTCTTTTAAATGAAAGGCAAGGTAGCGCGACTCGGCTCGGCGCACCTCGGCCGAGACCGGGATGTCGTCACTGCCAGCGTCAGGCAGCGTTTCTAAATTGGGCGCAAAGGGCATTATCATGACATCTACGCGTTCTGCATCCGAGATCACGGTCTGGAGTTGCACCGGTGGTTTCGAATTTGCCGTAATGACTTGCGTTGTCGTGCAGCCCATTAGGGTCATCAAGGTTGTGATGAGCGATAGCTGAACGAGGGTCGTTATAGCGCTCTGCGTGCGGGATTCGGTCACAGGTTAGAGTCCTTGCTTGTAGCGTTTATATTCGTCCCAGAGTTTTTCTCGCAGCGCTGGGTCCTGTTCCGCGGCAGCGGCTTCGCGTAATTGTTTTGCAACAATGTCATCGCCTTGGGGGCTGGGAATATCGTCTGGAATTGGCGCAGGGCCAGCGGGTTGCGGTTGGGTCTTGCCGGGCGCGCGGCCTTGGGGCGCTGTCGCCTCGGTAGTCGCCTCGTCAGGGGCATCACCAGCGTCTTCAGTTACGCTGACCGGGTCAGCCTGCGCTAAGCCCTCAGCCAAATCAACCATTGAGGGGCCGCCCGCAGCACCGGTTGGCCCGCCAGCCAATTCCGCAGCGACGGCATTGCGCGCATCCTGAATATCGGCTTCAAAAACAACAATCGAGCGCTCAAGCTCAGCATCTAGCTCAGCGATGCGCTGATCCTCGGCTGTTTGCGAGGTGCCTGCAGAGATTGCTGGCAATGGCGCGCGGCCGTCGGTTGCAAGGGTCGCATCAGAAAGGGCCTCATTCGCCAAAATAACCAGTCTAGCCGCATCGCTGACCCGGTCACCGGCGACCCCACTCGTCTCCATTTGATCGAGCTGTTGCTCAAGAATTAAAATGGCAATACTTGCGTCGCTGAGGGCTGCATCGAGTGCATCGCTGCCAGCATCATTGGTTGCGCTTTGGCTGAGTAATTCGCCAGCGCTGGTCAGGCTGATGCCAGCGCGGGCTAGTGCTTCAGTAAGGGCTTGCAGGTCAGTATCGCGGTCCTGCGTTGCTGGTGATGTCCTATCCATCTCTGAATCACCTTCGCCGTTTTCGGCGGCCTGGTCCGTCGACGTAGCGGGGTCGCTGTTACTTTGAGCCGTGCTGCCCGACTGGGCGTCGGTGCTTTCAAAAGTCTCAGCCGTGTTTGCAGCGGGCGACTCGTCAAACCGTTCGCCATCGGCGCTGGCAGTGTCTAGCGGTTCCGGTAGTAAGGGATCCCATGGTTCCGGCATTGCGCCTGATCCTGTTTGGGAATCATCGCCGGCACTGGCGCTGCGGGGGGGCGCATCCGAATCACCCGCGGCACTGGATAGCGCCTTCCCAACCTGCGTTAATTTTTTACCGGCGGCGCCCGTTTGATCTTGTGTTGGGTCTGCCGAGGCGCCTTTTGCGCCAGTGGGCCCAGATTCCCCATCGGCCTGGGTTTTGCCAGCGTCACTGGCGGATGATGGGCTTGGCATGCTGGGCGAGCTGGGTGACGACGGGCTTGGCAGGCTGGGCGAGCTGGGTGACGACGGGCTTGGCAGGCTGGGCGAACTGGATGATGGCGGGCTTGGCATGCTGGGCGAGCTGGGTGATGACGGGCTTGGCATGCTGGGCGAGCTGGGTGATGACGGACTTGGCATGCTGGGCGATGACGGGCTTGGCATGCTGGGCGAGCTGGGTGATGACGGGCTTGGCATGCTGGGTGACGACGGACTCGGCATACTGGGCGGCGTTGACGGCGGTGTACTCGGCGATTGACACCCGGTGATCAAAATAAGGCCAATGAGTGTCAGTAACGCAAGGCGCATGCCGGGCTCCGTGATGAATGGGGAATTCTGCTGAATTAAAGCTGAATTTAAGCTGAATTACGATGATTGTCGTAGTTTTGGATGAGTAGGCTTTTGGTTTTGACCTATGCGCTCGTAATTTTCCTGGCTGGCTTTTTGTCTGGGCTGTCTGGCAGGCCCTGGTAAGGGGATCGCATTGGCGTCGTTTGCTTTCTGGTGTAAGGCTCACTAAATTGTTGGGATAACAAAGCTTTGGTGAGATCGATGTCGCCAATGCGTAAAAAGATCTATGGTTTAGACTTGCGCAAGGAATGCGTTTTCCACTCAACGAAGACTCAAAGTAGAAAAGAATGAAGCGGTTCAAAATCAATCGAGTCAAATGGTCGCTAAGGGCCTTTAGTGTGACGGTTCTTTGCGCCCTGCTGGCAAGCTGCACGCATACCCTAACGGTATCCGGGCGGATCCCGACGCCCCTCATCGAGCCATTACCGGTCTCAATAGGGCTCATCCGACCGCCTGAGTTCAGTACCCATATTCACCGGGAAAAATTGCCGAGAGGCGGCGGAGATTGGACGATTGAATTGGGCGCGCTGCAGAATGCTTTTTTCGAGAACCTGTTTGATACTGTGTTCCAAGGGGTTCAGCCAGTGGATACCCTGGGCTGTCGTGCTGAGGATAAAAGCATTGCCGTAGGAGTACCCTGCCCGGATGGCTTCGTGCGACTAAGCCTGCTTGAATATGCGTTCCTGCCGCCTGAGCTGTCGGGATTGAAATTTTTCTCCGCGTCGACAAAGTATCAGCTCGAGTTGATGAATGCCGATGGGGCGGTCTTGGATACCTGGGTGGTAGTCGGGTACGGCAAAAACGAAGGCGGCGGCTTTCAGCCAACCGATGCCCTTAACGCAGCATCGGTGGAAGCGATTCGGGATGCCGGTGCGCGGGTTGCGTTGGAGTGGCCAAAGCGGCGCAATGTCCAGACTTGGTTGGATTCAGTTGGAGTCAAGAATGATCCAAAACCGATTATGTAACAGACGGTATAGTTGGAAATGTGTATCTGATTTTGGACGTGCGGCGACGGCCCGCCGAAAGATAGACGTTTTGGCGATGAGCTGGAAAGCTGGGTTGAGGGTGGCAGCGCGGCGCGTTACGGGCGCTTTTGGTCTTGTTCCAGTTGTTCTGTTACTCCTGCTCGGCGGATGTGCCACAACTCGAGTTGAACAGTCCCGTCAAACCAATGCTGTTCTGGGTACTGGCGAGGCGATGGTGATCCTTGGCCGCGCGACCTATAACGATCGTGAAACCGAAGAAAGCTTCACGGATTGTTTGGCGGATATTTTGAGTCAAGGCAGTAATCCGATTCGGTTGGTCTCGGAAGATCAGTTTAAAGATGACCTGTATCCCTGGTTTGAAGCGCGAACGGCGCCAACCAACGCTAATGATCTTGGGCGTTTATTTGCTGAAGCGGGTGTTCAAGCGCAAATCGACCAATCGAGTATTCGCTATTTGGCCTGGATTGAAGGCGATACCGTGACGGTCGATCAAGGCGGGTCTATGAGTTGTGCGGTGAGCACGTTTGGTGGCGGCTGCTTTGGTATGAGCTATTGGGAACAAGACGCTTCGTATGAAGCCTCTATTTGGGATTTGAAGAATTTGAGTGCTTCGGGGCAAATCAGCGCAGACTCCAATGGTACGAGTTATTTAGCGGGACTGGTTTTGCCCATTCCGATCTTGGCTCGGCCAGGTAATGCGGCATGCAAAGGTCTCGCGGCGCAATTGCGGGTGTTTATAACAGGGGTTGACGATTAGGCAGGTCGATGTTGTCAACGTCAGGAGTTCGACGGAATTCGACTGGGCTCCCCGACCGGCGGGGCTTCAGGGGTTGGGCCGAGGTCGGTCTCGGAGGCGTCGGTGGTTGAACGATTAGCGTCAATCGCCGCCGCTTTGTCGGGCCTAGGAATGAAGACTTGGCGCAGGGAGAAGTCAACTTCCTCAGGGATGCCGTTGCGCAACGCTGGGCGAAAGCGACTGTTCAGAACCATGGTTCGGGTCCAGCGCACCTCTCGATTGGGCACGTTTTCATTTACCACTTTGATCCGCCTGGCTCGCCCCTCGGTCGAGATCCTAAACCTTAAGTCTACGGCATATTCCGTATCGGACGCCGTCGAGTCGGGGCCATCAACGGCACTAAAATAAATAGGCTGATAAGCGTCGGGCCAGAGCAGGACGGGATCGGTGAGGTTTGTCGTTGGGACCGAGCTGCTTTTGGGTTGTGGGTCGTCCAAGGCCTCGGCCTCGGCGACCAGCACGCCGTCCTCAATAGGGGGTGACGCGGGGTTGGCGGCGAGCCAAGCCGAGCGGTAGGCCGTCAGCGCTTTTCGGTTACCGGTCAGGATATAACCATCGGCTAAGGCCATCCACGCCTGGGTTAGGGTCTCGGCGTTGACCACAGTCTGATTCTGAACAACGGTTAGGATTTGCTCCAAGGCTTGCTCTTGTAATTGACGACTACTGCCTCGCCAGCTGTAAACCCGAGCTTTTGTTTCCAGGGCATCAATTAAATTAACGCTGTAGGGTCCCTCGGCTGTCGTTGTTTCCAAAATAGCTTGGTCGAGTAGGTCGATAGCATCATTAAATAAGGTTTGTCTGAGCAGACGGTCTAGCTCTTCGGCAAAAGGCGAGATTGTTTTGGCCCGTTGGCCGAGATAAGCCCCAATGCCAACTTTGACCTGGCTGAGCGCTGGACTTCCGGCAGGGAGGACTTTTTCGGCAATACTCAGCACGTATCGCTGTGCAATGTCGGCCGCATCGGTCTGATCGGTAATGAGATAGGTGCGCGTGAGCCAATTGAGGTTGGTTGTTTGCTCCGCCGTGAACAAGCCATCGCTGCGGTGCTGAATGTTCTGGCTCCATCGAAAATGATCCTCTGCAGCGTCATAGTCCTCGCGCAGAAAACCATTGATTCCAATAGCGGAGAGCAGTTGGGGTAATCGGGCGTCGAACAAGCTTTGATTTTGATTGAAATAGGACAGCGCTGCGCGCAAGGATTGATCGCCTTCCGTCAGATCGCCTGCATAAGTTTGGAGGATACCGACATTTGCCAGTCGCTTGGCCAGATAAATGGGGTCTTCGGGATCAGCACTGGCAAGGCTTGCATTTAGGTCCGCGGCAAGGCTTCGAGCTCGGTCTTGAGAGAGATTAGGCGTTGCGTTCAAGGCTGCGTTATTGGATTTGCTTTCTAAGAAGTTCAAATCATCGGTATTGTAAAGCAGGGAGAGGATCGGGTCCGGAGCGGCTTTGGCCAAGCATGCACTGAGGATGAGCAGCGTTAAGAGAATCGGGCGCATGCTTACACCTCCGCCTCGGTTTGACTGTCAGCGCTTTTAAACCGCTGCACGAAGGGCAGGTCCAACGTTTCAACGGGCAATCCATCGTGCATCGCCGGCTTAAACCGCGCAACTTTGAAAACCTGTTTCATGAGTTCTCGAACTTGGCGTGGGTAGCGATCTTCAAAGCGGATATTGGTCGGTTTGCCTTCCGCTGTGATGTCCACCGTCATCTGTACTTCTAGGGTCTCTAAACGCGCTAATTTTCGATATCGCGTTGGCAGCGCCTGCTTGAGTTGATCAAGGTTGAAGCGAAAAGGCGCGCCGATCACGGGCTCAAAATTATCGGTATAGCCGCCGAATTCCGATTGTGCCGCCTCTGCAATCGGAAGGAAGTCTTCGCTTAAAGCCACGGTAAAGGTTTGAGGGGCTTGCGACCAAAGCGCCTCATCGCGATAAACGCCAGCTAAGATTCTTCGCCGGCGCAATTCTTGCCTGAGCTTCATATCACCGACTTTATTAGGGTCGAGGTCATTATATCGCCGCAGTCCCGAAATCAATTGGGGCGTTTGATCTTTAACTGCGTTTTGTTGAGCGTAGTGCGCCGCTGCGAGGTTTGCTTGGCCATCGAGGGTGAGTAGATCACCAATTTTTTGTTCAAATTGTGCGATGAGATCGGCAGGCAAATTCTGTGTCTTAGCGCGCGCCAGCAGTTTAATGGCATCATCGCTGTGGCAGCACCGAGCCGAAAATCGTTCAATGTCTAATCGAAGTAACGCCCGTTCGGGTTCAAAGGGCTCGCGCGCTAATTCGGTTTTAAGCGATGCGCTCAATAACCGTCTGGCCGCATCAAATTGTCCTGAGTAAAGATACCAGCGGGCCAAGGCAATTTCAGATTGGACTCGGGTATCAATCGAGGTGCTGCGTTGCCCCAAGAAATGATTGAATTGCTTAAATTGATTCGCCTGCCGGTAGTCTTTTTGTTCGATGTGCGCGCGTGCTAACTGATCCAAAATTGGCCCTTGTTGTTCCGTGACGACGCCATGCTCACGGTGCAGTGCATGTTGGGCTTGGAGCAGTAGATCTTCAGCGACAGCCCAGTTTTGATCAGCCATTGCCTTCCCCGCTTTGGATTGCAGCACATCTGCTTCTGACAAGGATGGCTGCGCCGCGTTGGCAACAGGGCCTGGCAGGCTCTGTGCAAGCACGCCCGGAACAAGGGTCACACTGAAGCCAATGATGAATACCGTACCAATCAAACCGGCAACAGTCGCTTGGAAACGCTTCAGCCGTTGAAATTGGGTCATAAGACGGGAACACCTTTTAGTAATCATTGCTGCAATATAGGTTTAAACGGGGTTAGGGCGCAATTCGTTCAGTTGATTTTCAGGTTGGGTGCTGAATAATGCAGGGCAAGGTTTGAGCGGATACCATTGTGTTGAAACAAATCATCAGTTTACTGTTTGGCTTGCTCTTTGCCGAACCGAGCTTGAGTGCTCATGAGGCGGGGCTAGGCTTGATCCGGCAAGGGCCAGCGCACCCCGTCAGTCGCCTTATGGCTGAAAACCCGGCTGCAAAGACGATGGATGAACCCGCGTTGAAGACCGCGGCGAGTGCAGTGGATCAACGCGGGAATACCGACAGTGCCATCGTTGAAGAGGGTGTTGAAGATGACGCCCCGGATGCGGTGGACGGTGTCGAGACAGCGGCAGAGGGTAAATTATCCAAAAGTGAGGCTCGGAAACAGCAAGAATGCCAGATGGCGAATGCGGCCATGACGGCGGTTGGTGTGACCCAAAACACATCCTTACAAGACTATGTTCGCCGGGTGGGTCAGCGCTTAGTCGATGTTGCCGAGGTGGGCGAGGAAACCTTTTCTTTTGACGTGCTGGAAACGCCCCAAATCCAAGCGGCGACCAACGCCTGCGGGAACATCTTTATCAGCACAGGTCTTATGATGCATCTCAATTCGGAATCTGAATTGGCGGCGGTGTTAGGCCATGAAATCATGCACGTCTTAAAGGCCCACGACAAACGCAGGAAGCGCCGCGAACTGCTAAAAGGCGCGCTTGGGTCCGCCACCGCAATGGTATTGGGTGGTAGCAGTTATTCGCGCAATGAAATCAACCGGTCGATGAGAACCGCGACCGATCTTGCGTTTACCCAGTACGACCAGAATCAGGAATTTGAGGCGGACAATTTTGGCGCGGAAATTATGGCGAAAGCCGGCTACTCACCAGAAAGCGTGGTGCAGGTCATGGCAATGTTTAAAGCCTTGGAGTCGGTTGAGTTCAAACAAGCCAGAGCCGAGGGGCGCTCGAATGCGTTGTTTCGCAGTTTTGTGACGTCGCACCCGCCCACCCCAGAACGCTATGATCGGGCTGTTATCAAGGCGCGGGCATTGAATGCTGAAAACAATGATTATCGGTCAAGCGATGAATTTCTCGAGCAGCTCGATGGCGTGCCTTATGGACTCACGCGCACAACCGGCGTGCTGCGGGGAAACCGGTTTTATCATGCCCGGCTTGGTATTACGTTGGCCCTACCTGAGGGCTGGCGGCAAAAGCAGGTGCCCAGCGGGGTCTTGTTTGAGTCTGCAAGCGGGGACGCGGCGTTTGAGCTCAGTACGGCTCGCCTGAAAAAAGGTCTTACCCCCGAGGCGCTCGTGAACGAGGGGCTCGGCTTTAAGGTTATTGAAGGGCGTGATCTCACCATTGATGGGATGCCCGCCTACATTGCAACGGCGGAGCGTGCGCAAACCGTCTTCGGCGAGCGGCCGATTCGATTGATTGTCGTCTTTGATCAACGCCGGGGCCTGGCCTTTGTCGGCCAAGGTTCCGGAAAATTTGATCTGAAGAAGTTGGCGGATGACGGGTCTTTTATCAAAATCGGTTTTAGCCTCGCGCGGATGCAGAAAGCCGACTTTGAGGCGGCGAAACCGCTCCAGCTTAAGGTGGTTCGAGCAAGCCCCGGCACCACGATGGCGAGCCTTGCAGCCCAGTCGGATCTAGCGAATTATCCCGAAGACGAACTGCGAGTCATTAATGGCTTGTACCCCCAGGGCGAGCCTGAACCAGGGCAGCTGATCAAAATCATTGATTAACGAAACAGGGTGATCAGAGCCGCGTGTGAGGCGAGCTGTTGCGCCTCGGTAATGCCTTTGATGCGGCCCCGGGCAATCAAGTAGTTAACCCCTAGGTCCTCTGAATATCGCGCTAGCGTGTCTTGAACAAAGGTTGCCGCGCCAACGATGAAAGCGGGTTGATCGGGCTGGTCGGGTTGATCTTGAGCCGCTGCGCGACGGCTCTCTTGCCCCAATTGTTCCCTAACAGCCGTCGCCAGTGCGGCATCTTCGGTAATAAAAATCGTTCGCATAACGGGCACGACGTCGGGCTGCGCTTGATCTGCCGCTTTGAGGGCGGCCCGATATTGCGCAAAGTTTTGGGAAAGTTCACTGAAGGTTTCCATGGGCGAGGCGAGGTAAGGGCAGCCAAATGCCGCGGCTTGCTTGAGCGCCAGTGGCCCGAAGGCTGCGATCCAGAGCCTGGGATGCGGGCTTTGGTAAGGCCTTGGGGAGAGGTACAGCCCACGATCATCTTTGTGATGAATCGCCTCCCCAGACCAAATCGTCAGCATGCGCGTTAAGGATTGCTTGAATAACGCGCGTTTTTCGCGGGGATCTACCCCGAAGACGTCGAACAAGTCTTCGCTGAACCCGCGTCCGAGGCCTAGAATGAGTCGGCCTTGGGCAATCTGGTCCAGCATGGCGACCTCTTCTGCGACACTCACCGGATGCCGGATGGGCAAAACCAGGGACGTGGTGCCGAGGTCAATGGTACTGGTTCGAGCCGCGGCAGCCGCCAGTAAAATCAGCGGCGCGCTCAGCGCAGCGGGGCCTGCAAAATGATTTTCGGGCAACCAAAAGCCCTCAAAGCCCATGGCTTCGGCCTTTGCTGCTTGATCGGGGATTCGTTGTAGGGCCTCAACACTGCTGAGATCCCAGGCGGTGACAGCAAGTTTCACGTAACGCTCAAGTTATCGATTGATCGATACTCTAACGCGGGGGTGTCATGAAAACCACCGCAGGCTGTGGCAGAATGTCGGCTCGATGATAATGAGTGTCCTGTATGAATCCCCTTACTCCTGTTTTAGTTGGCGTTAGTCAAATCCTTGAGCGCGGCTTTGATCCTGATGCGGTGAGAGAGCCCATTGATTTGATGCTCACGGCGGCGAAAGCGGCTGCGGTTGACAGTCAGTCCTCCGATATAATATCGGCCATCGATAGTGTTCGAGTGGTCCGGGGCATTTGGCGTTATAAGCAGCCCGCGGGGTATCTTGCCCAGGCCTTAGGTCTTGATAAGCCAGAACTGGTTGGTACGCCCTTTGGTGGTAACTCGGTGCAGGCCTTGGTGAGTCAAACGGCACTGGATATTTTGGCCGGCGAGATCGAGGTGGCCCTGGTCGTGGGCGCCGAGGTTGGCAACACCCAAGCCAAGCTTGCCAAGCTGGGTCAGACGATGACCTATCGCGAGACGGAAGGCCCCTACGACAAAATGCTCGGTGAAGAAGTGCCGATGTCCTGTGAGGCGGAGAAGGCGCGCGGTGTGGCGCAGCCGATACAGATGTACCCGATGTTTGAAAATGCCATTCGCCATGCTCGTGGGGAGTCCATTGCAGACCATCGCGATCGAATTGCCAAATTATGGAGTGGTTTCAGTGCGGTTGCGGCTCAGAACCCCACCGCTTGGATTCAAAAAGAGGTCTCCCCGGAGGAGATCAAAACCGCGTCCGCCAGCAATCGTATGGTGAGCTTCCCGTATCCAAAACTGATGAACTCGAACAGCGCAGTGGATATGGGTGCGGCGTTACTGATGACCAGCGTTGAAAAAGCGCGGGCGTTGGGTATTCCAGAAAGTCAGTGGGTTTACCCCTGGTCGGGTGCAAATGCCCATGACACCTATGCGGTTTCGAATCGTGCGAACCTGCATTCGTCGCCAGCGATCCGGCACGCCGGCAACAAAGCCCTTTTGCTCGCAGGGGTGACGGTTGCGCAACTGGACCGCGTTGATGTTTACAGCTGCTTTCCATCAGCCGTGCAGGTCGCTGTCGCCGAGTTGGGGCTGGATGACACCAAACCGCTGACGATTACGGGTGGTTTGACCTTCGGTGGTGGGCCTTTAAATAATTACGTCATGCACAGTATTGCGAAGATGGTTGAGCTCAGCCGGTTGCATCCGAGCGAAATCGGTCTGATTACCGCCAATGGTGGTTACCTTACCAAGCATGCCTTTGGGGTCTATAGCGCAACTGCGCCAGCGCAAGATTTTCAGTTTGCAGATGTGCAGGACGCGGTGGATGCCGAGCCAACCCGCACGGTTCTGCAGGACTACGATGGGCCTGCAACGGTTGAGTCTTATACCGTGATGTATGGCCCTGAAGGGCCAAAGGCGGGGCACCTCGTGTGCTTAACGCCAGCAGGTGAACGGGTTTGGGCGAACGTCGAAGATCCAGCAGAATGGGTCGCGATGACCGAATCCGAAACCTGCGGTCGGGCGGTGATGGTGGATGGCTCGGGCGCGGCGAGGTTTGTCTGAGATGAACCCTTTTCTTGCGCGCATGGGATATGGTCCGGATGACCGCGTCTTAATTCTGCATATCGATGATATGGGCTTTTGTCACGCGGCGAATGCAGCAAGCCTTGCGTGCCTAACAGAAGGGTCCGCGACCTGCGCATCGATTTTGGTGAACGGGCCTTGGTTTCAAGAGGCTGTTCAGATGGCCAAAGCGAACCCGCAGCTGGATTTGGGCGTGCATTTAACGCTCACGGCAGAGTATCCAACCTACCGCTGGCCTGCGCTCAGCAGTCGGGATCCAGAAACCGGCTTGCTTGATGCCGACGGCTACTTATGGGCGACCCGAGAAGATGCGGTGCGCAAGGTATCTGTTGCCGCCGCAGAAGGCGAGATGCGGGCCCAAATCGATGGCGCGTTGGCGGCTGGAATCGACGTGACGCACATTGATACCCATATGGGGTCTGTGGTGCATCCAAAGTTTTTAGGCAGTTATCTGCGGCTTGCTCACGAATACGGTGTGCCTGCCTTTTTGCCGAGAATTACCCGGGATCGACTCCAAGCGTTGGGCGAGGGGGATATGGCGGATGAGTTCCTGCAGGTTTTGGCGATGATTGATACGGATCAAGTGCCCACCCTTGATGACATCATCATCGAAACGCTCGTACCAAAGACTTCAAAGCATGATTTTTATCGCGATCTGATTAAAGGCGTGCAACCGGGGCTCACCCACCTGCTGTTTCATCCGGCGGTTGCGGGCGCGGAACTCGAAGCCATAGCCGATACCCATGCCTCTCGTCATGCCGACTATGAGGCTTTCTTGGATCGATCTTTACGCGATTTTGCCGAAAGTTTGGGCATTCATTTGGTGGGTTATCGGGACCTTAAAGCCCATTTGATCGCTTGATGATCCTGAACAGCGGGCGTGCTGATGCGCAACCCTGATGAAGTGGACGCGGCCGCAACGCAGCGATTGAGCTGGTCAGAACGCGCATTAACGCGCGCTGAGATCCTGCACGCCCTGGGCAAGGGGCAATCGGGTGATGAACTCGTGAATCCGCATTTCGAGTCGGCTGTGCCCAGTGACGTTAAAGCCCGGGCGGGTCGTTCATCGGTTGCCATTGTGATATTAGATGAAGCTCAGCCCACAATTATGCTCACCAAGCGCAGCGCTAAGATCCGCTTTGGCGGACAATTTTGTTTTCCAGGCGGACGAGAAGCGCCAGAAGATGATGGCTTAAAACAAACCGCGCTGCGGGAAACCTTTGAGGAAATCAATGTGCTGCCCAGCGCGCTGACCTACATCGGCTGCCTGGGAACCTACTTCACCCATGCGGGCTATCTGATCGAACCCAATGTCTTCATGGCGAATGCTGACGTATCCTATTGGCCGGATCCTGATGAGGTTGCAGAGATCGTTTTGGTGCCTTTGTCTGCGTTGCAAAACAAGGCCAACTATCACTTGGTAACGCGAGGGGGTGGACGCGCCAA
>Ga0115549_1000865_pt1 | contig 19185 bp, 19 predicted proteins | sample COGITO_mtgs_1004_2_FD_87176 | JGI IMG/M metagenome (GOLD analysis project Ga0115549, IMG submission 87176) | Pelagic marine microbial communities from North Sea - COGITO_mtgs_100430 | ecosystem: Environmental > Aquatic > Marine > Epipelagic | place: Germany:Helgoland, sampling site Kabeltonne...
AATCAATTCGTGCTTGCTTTCTAGCAGCAGCCTCTTCAATTCTTAGCTTAGGGACACCAGATTTAATGGCTGATGTCATCCCACCAAGTGTTTCCACTTCTTGAATATGACTCCATGCCTTTTCGGCAATTTCGTGAGTTAGTTTTTCTATGTAATAACTTCCTGCCCAAGGGTCTACAGTTTTAGTTATTTTAGTCTCCTTTTGTAAATATAGTTGTGTGTTTCGTGCAATCCTCGCTGAAAAATCTGTTGGCAATGCGATGGCTTCATCAAGGGCATTTGTGTGTAAGCTTTGGGTGCCTCCAAAAATAGCGGCAGTTGCTTCAATACAAGTCCGTGCTACATTATTAAATGGGTCTTGCTCTGTTAAGCTCCATCCGCTTGTTTGACAGTGGGTTCTTAAAGCGAGAGATTTAGGATTTTTCGGATTAAATTCCTTAACTATTTTTGCCCATAACATACGTGCAGCTCTTAGTTTGGCAATTTCCATAAAATGATTCATTCCAATTCCCCAGAAAAAGGATAAACGTGGAGCAAAAGTATCAATATCCAGCCCTGCCTTTAGTCCTTTACGAATATATTCAAGTCCGTTTGCCAATGTGTAAGCCAATTCAATATCGGCGGTGGCACCTGCTTCTTGCATGTGGTAGCCTGAAATACTAATGCTGTTAAACTTTGGCATGTGCTTACTCGTATATTCAAAAATATCTGATACAATTTTCATGGAGTCCTCTGGAGGGTATATATAGGTATTCCTTACCATAAACTCTTTCAAAATATCATTTTGAATTGTACCACTTAAATCTTCCAGTTTAACACCCTGTTCTTGAGCTGCTACAATATAAAAGGCCATAATAGGTAAAACAGCTCCATTCATAGTCATTGAAACACTCATTTTGTTCAATGGAATTTCATTAAAAAGGAGCTTCATATCCTCAACGGAATCGATAGCAACTCCAGCTTTCCCTACATCTCCAACGACACGATCGTGATCACTATCATAGCCTCTGTGTGTCGGAAGGTCAAATGCTACAGACAAACCTTTTTGTCCCGCTTTTAAATTTCTTTTATAAAAGTCATTGGTATCTTCAGCTGTTGAAAAGCCAGCATATTGACGTATAGTCCAAGGACGTTGAACATACATAGTGCTGTAAGGGCCTCTTAGAAATGGTGCTTTTCCAGCTGGAAAGTTCAAGTGCTCTAAGCTTTCTATGTCGCTTTTGGAATAGCGAGATTTGAGGTCAATAGTTTCTGCAGTGTTAAAGTTGACTTTTTCAGTATTTTTTGACTTTAAACCTTCAAGTACGATATGTTGGATATTTTTTCTACTCATCCTTTAGCCGTTTTTGTTCCAATTTTTCTGTAATTCGTCTTGGAACTATTGGTTCTAAAAGAGTTTTTCTGATATTTTGTTTTACAAATGGGTATAGCTCCAATTCAGCTTTCATTTTATCAGAAGTATTTTCTTGAAAATGTGTTCCTAAAAGTCCTTCGCTTCCTTCATCATAAGAAAGTTGTTCTTTTAGTGCATGTACTTTAATTTTACGCTGGATAATGCCTTCTTTTAATAGTTTTAAGTAGCCTCCTTCTTTTTCAATATCTTTAAATAACTCCAAGGCCTTTTGAGCGAGTCTTTTTGTGAGAGTTTCAATGTAATAAACACCTTCTGTTGGGTTAGAAACTACATCAAAATAACTTTCATTTTTAAGAATTAATAATTGATTTCTAGATAGCCGGTCTCCAAATTCATTGTCTTTGTGGTAGAGGTGGTCATAGGGCATATTGATAATAGTATCCGAACTGCCTAATATTGCGCTCATACATTCGGTAGTTGTGCGTAACATATTAGTATTATAATCGTAAATTGTTTTGTTACGCTTGCTTGGTTGACTAATTATATGGCATTCAATTGACACCCCGTAGTCTTTGGTTAGACTTTGCCATAACAGTCTAAGCGCTTGAATTTTTGCAATTTCAAAAAAGTAATTACCTCCTACCGACACTTTAAATACAATCGACTTTATAGGTTTACTGTTAAACAGGTTTAAATATTCATTCACATGGGCTAGGGTATAGGCTAACTGTTGTACCATGCTACTACCTGCATTTTGAAATATTCCTAAATCTACCGAAACAACTCCTTTAAGTTCGTTTCCAGAAACGAGAATTTTATTTAAGTTTTCTATATCAGATTTTAAGTTTTCAAACCAGTTACCTGATTTAGAAAGCTGCCCGATTGGGTCATTTAGGATATAAAATTTTGTATTTTTTTTGGCGGAATATTGCTGTAATTTTTCTGTAAATTTCTCTGAAATAAATAAAGTCTCAAAGTAAATAGGTATGTGACTTAAATCGATGTTTTCTAAAAGCGCTTCAATAGAAATTAGTTCTAGAGGGATTATAAAGTATAAACTCTCAACACCACTCTCAATAAGATTTATAGCATTTGTGTTACTTTTTTCAACCGAATTAACAAATATAGAATGACCAATATTCCAGTCTGAAGAATTATAGTCAATTTCAGGACATTTTGAATAGGACTCTGAATGATAAAATGGTTTGACATCAATTTCTTCAATAGATTTCCATACCAAGGTGTCGTTAAAGTCTTTACCTTGCAGTTCAAATTGAATCTTTTGCTTCCACTGCTTTTCAGAAGTAGATTCAAAATTTTCAAAAAGAGATGCCTTACTCATTTGTTTTGTTCTTTAAACTATCTTGGTCTTCAATGATGTAAATGACTTCGTTGTCCTTTTTCATTTTATAATGCTCTCGAGCATATTTTTCAATTCCATTTGTAGAATTGAGTGTGTTTATTTCTTTTTGATCTTTTACTATTTCACTATTATAAAACTCGATTTTTGAATCTAAGTCATTAATCTCATCATTCAAGTCTCCATGAATAAGCCAAGAATTGGCATCAAAAAATGTCATCCAAATTATAAATGCTATCAACGTTAGTACATAGATGCTTTTAAGCGGTTTTAGAAGCATTACCCCCCTTTTTATCTTATTTAGCATTAGAGTTGTTCGTTTATAATTGACTTCACTACGTTTACAGCCACGGAATTAAAGTGGTTGTTAGGAATTATGATGTCTGCAAACGCTTTCATCGGCTCAATAAACTGCTCATGCATTGGCTTAAGGGTTGTTTGGTAGCGTTCAAGTACTTCATCTAAATCACGTCCTCTTTCTGCGATATCTCTTTTCAATCTCCGCATTAATCGCTCATCACTATCGGCATGAACAAAGATCTTAATATCAAAAATTGATCTTAGTTGGGTATTTGATAAAATTAATATTCCTTCAACAATAATTACTTTTTTAGGCTCTGTAAGCGCTGTGTTTCCTGTCCGGTTGTGTGTTTTGAACGAATACACAGGCTGGTCAATACTTTTGCCTTCTCTTAGCTGTTTTAGATGAAACTCAAGAAGCTCAAAATCAATAGACTGTGGGTGATCAAAGTTGATTTTACAGCGTTCTTCAAAAGTTAAATGGGAGGTATCTTTGTAGTAAGAATCTTGAGATATTACTTGTACTTCTCCTTTTGGAAACTCAGAAATAATTTGATTTACTACAGTAGTTTTTCCACTTCCAGTCCCCCCCCCAATACCTATAATTAGCATATCTTTTTCTTTTCAATTTTAACAAAGTTAAGATTATTTTCTTGGTTTAGGATTATTCAACCCTAATAATAATGTTATGAATTAGTCTACAATTTTTAAATTAACTGTTAATAACTTAAGGTTTGATTTTTCGTTAAAACGTCTATTTTTGTAAACTAAATATTAAAAAACATGTCTGATACTATTGAATCTGTAAAATGTATGATTATTGGCTCTGGGCCTGCAGGATATACTGCTGCTATTTACGCCGCTCGTGCCAATATGTTCCCTGTCTTATATCAAGGAACTCAACCCGGTGGTCAATTAACAACCACAAACGATGTTGAGAATTTTCCTGGTTATCCTGATGGTATCACAGGTCCTGCAATGATGTTGGAGCTTCAAGCACAAGCTGAAAGATTTGGTACTGACGTAAGAGACGGATGGGTGACTAAAGTTGATTTTTCAGGTTCTGAACATAAAGTTTGGATCAACGGAACTAAAGAAATTCATTGTGAAACAGTGGTTATTTCAACGGGAGCTACTGCTAAATATTTAGGAATAGAGTCTGAACAAAAATACTTAAAACTAGGTGGAGGTGTTTCTGCTTGCGCCGTTTGTGATGGGTTCTTTTATAAAAACCAAGAAGTTGTAATTGTTGGGGCTGGGGATTCAGCATGCGAAGAAGCACATTATTTATCTAAGCTGTGTGCCAAAGTGACAATGCTGGTAAGACGTGACGAGTTTAGAGCTTCTAAAATCATGGCAAGTCGTGTCAAAAACACTGAGAATATTACCATTTTATTTAATACAGAAACAGAAGAAGTTCTCGGAGACGGACAAGTAGTAACAGGTGTAAGAGCAAAAAATAATCAATCCAATGAATTGATTGACATCCCTGCTACAGGATTCTTTGTTGCCATTGGTCATAAGCCTAACACTGATATTTTCAATGGTTTTTTAAAATTAGATGAAACAGGCTATATAATTAATAACCCAGGAACATCAAAGACAAACGTTGACGGAGTTTTTGTAAGTGGCGATGCCGCTGATCACGTATACAGACAGGCTATTACTGCTGCGGGCACCGGGTGTATGGCTGCATTAGATGCGGAACGCTATTTAGCTGCTAAAGAAGGTTAGTTATCGAAGTTCAGCGCCTAACTCTGATTCAAAACGTTTTTGTATTTTTGACATTATTTTATCAATTTGAGAATCTTTAAGCGTTTGCTTATTGTCTTGAAGTGTGAAGCTAATGGAGTAACTCTTTTTACCATTTTCTAATTTATCACCTCTGTAAACATCAAACAGATTAATGTCTTTTAAATAGTTATTTTCTGATTGTTTTGCTAGTTTATATAGTTTCTCAAAAGTTATATCTTCATCGATTAATAATGAAAGATCTCTTTTAACCTCAGGATATTTAGAGATGTCTTTGAACTTTATGGTATTTTGATTGATTACTTTTAACAGGTTATTCCAATTAAAGTTAGCACAAAAAACATTTTGTGAGATTCCAAAGGTGTTAAGCGCATTAGTTTTTAAACTTCCAAATTCAACAAGAGAATGTTTCCCTACGCTTAATTGCTGACCTTCACTGAAAATATCATTTGATAATGGCAGGCTTTTAAATTTTTTGATGCCTAAACGATCAAAAATTCCTGTAACAAGTCCTTTTAAGTAAAAATAACCAACCTCAGTTTTTTTAGAATTCCAACGTTTTTCAGTCTTATTTCCTGTTATTAAAATGGATAAGTGATTAAATTCCTCTTTTTGGTCGTCAAAATCATGATAAGTTTTTCCAAATTCAAAAAGCTTTAGATCACTCTGTTGACGGTTAATATTAAAGGCTAAAGTTTCTAATCCTGAAAAAATTAGAGATTGACGCATGATAGATAAGTCAGTACTTAAAGGATTTAATATTTTTACGTTGTTGTCAGGGTCTAATTGCTCACTAATTGAATTGTATTTGTCAGTAGTTAAGGAATTAGTCATGATTTCATAAAAACCTTGACCTACAAGTTGATTTGCAACAATATTTTCAATTTTGTGATTTTCAAATTTTGAAGTATTTGAAATAGACGCATTTAATTTATTAGTAATGCCAATGTTATTGTAGCCATAAACTCTTAGAATTTCTTCAATAACATCAACTTCTCTTTGTACATCGTTCCTATATGCTGGGATTGTAAGTCCCAATCCAGTTTCTGTGATGTTATTAACCTTAATTTCTAAAGCGCTAAGAATACTCTTAATGGTTTCTTTAGGGATCTCTTGCCCTATTAATTTATATGTTTTATCAAAACTTAAAAATACTTGAGAGTCTTCAATTTTATTGGGGTATTCGTCAATTAAATCGCTAGTTATTTTACCTCCAGCAATTTCAGCAATTAACAAGGCTGCTCTTTTAAGTGCGTATTTGGTAATATTAGGGTCAATACCGCGTTCAAATCTAAAAGAAGCATCTGTATTTAAAGCGTGTCTTTTAGCGGTCTTTCGGATACTTATTGGATTAAAATAGGCGCACTCTAAAAATATTGAAGATGTACTTTGCGTAACACCTGAGTTTTCACCTCCAAAAACACCTGCAATACATAAAGGTTTATCTTGGTCACAAATCATTAGATCTTCTTCATGTAAACTACGTTCAACGCCGTCTAAAGTAATAAATTTCGTCCCCGATTTTACAGTCTTAATGTTAATTTTTTTACCAGTAATTTTATCTGCATCAAATGCATGAAGCGGTTGACCTAAATCATGCAATACATAGTTAGTGGTATCCACAATGTTATTAATTGGACTTAATCCTATAGATTTAAGTCGATTTTGCAACCATTGTGGCGAATCTTTGACAACAATATTTGAGATGGTTAATCCACAATATCTAGGAGCTTTAATTTTATCATCAACATTAATATCGATTTTCAGACCTCTATTGTCTATGTGAATCCCTGATACAGAAGGACTTATTAATTTGGTATTAATCCCATGCTGCGATAGCCCAGCCATCAGATCTCGTGCGACTCCATAATGACTCATTGCATCTGATCGGTTTGGAGTCAGTCCAATTTCGTATACTAAATCATCTTCAAAATTATAATGATCCGCTAGGGCCGTTCCGATTTCTAAGGCTGCCTCCAATATCATAATTCCGTCATGGGACTTACCTAATCCAATTTCATCTTCAGCGCATAACATTCCATGGCTTTCTTCACCTCTTATTTTACCTTTTTTTATGGTCCAAACTTCTCCTTCATTATTGTACAAAGTAGTTCCTATTTTAGCTACTGCTACTTTTTGACCTTTGGCTACATTAGGCGCACCACAAACAATATTTAGTGGCAGTTTTTCTCCAACATCAATTGTTGTAATTTTTAATCTATCTGCATTTGGATGCTGTTCACATGTTAATACATGTCCAACGACGATTCCTTTTAATGCCCCCTTGATGGATTGAAAAACATCTATTCCTTCAACTTCTAATCCTAGATCAGTAAGAAGCTCTGAGGTTTTCTCAGCGCTCCAGTCAATTTTTATAAATTGTTTTAACCAGTTGTATGATATTTTCATTGTAGGATGTTAAAGCTTTTTAGCAAATATAAAATAAAGCTATTAGCTATCAAATAAAAAGCCCATCCAAAACGGTGGGCTTTAATAAATACTTTTATTTATTTATTGGCCAGAAAGAGCTTTCATTTCACTTTCGATCATTTCATAGAACTGATCAATTTTTGGCATTACAACAACGCGTGTTCTTCTATTTTTCGATCTATTTAGAGCTGTATCGTTATCAGTTAAAGGAACGTAACTACTTCTTCCTGCAGCAATTAATTGTGATGGATTCACACCCATTGTTTGCAATTCTCTAATAATAGAAGTAGAGCGCTTAACACTTAGGTCCCAGTTGTCAACTAAGATTCCGTTTGAGTAGGATTGACTATCTGTGTGACCTTCAATCATGGCTTCGAAATCTGGTTTATCAGAAATTACTTTAGCCACTTTTTCTAAAACAGTTTTTGCCTTTTCAGTCACAATAAAGCTACCACTTTTAAATAGTAATTTATCTGCAATTGATATAAATACAACCCCTTTTTCAACATTAATTTCAATGTCTGGATCATCAATACCAACAGATTTTTTCAAACTAGATACAATTGCTAGGGTTACACTGTCTTTTCTTGTAATCGCATCTTGTAATCTATTAATTTTCAAATCTCTTTCTTGAAGACTTTCTAGGGTTTTTTCTAAGTTATCAGCGCCTTTAGCTGTTAAAAGAGTTATTTCTTATGTGTTAGTGATTAAGGCATCATTCGTTTTTCTTAGGTCGTTCAATTGATCCCTTAAAGCGTTTAAACTGGCATCTGAAACAGCTTTATCTGATAAACAACTGTTTAGTTTTACAGTGGCAGTATTTAATAAATCTTGAGTGTTTTTTAATTTTACTTGGGCAGCCACTAATTCTTTATTTGGACCACATGACACCAACATAATAGAAGTGGTTAACAATAATGCATATAATTTTTTCATTTTTAACAGAGTTTGATATTACAACGTAAATTTATAAAATTTATTTTTTTTAAAGTCGACTTTTTAGTTAATTATTTATGTATTTTATTATAGTGTTTAACTTTTAGTATAAAATGTGACCAAACAATGGACGGGAGTAGGTCTTTAATGGGAGTAGTCTTAATTGTTTGTTCTCTTAGCTTTATAAGTTGAGGAAGCGCTCGGTAAAAACTTCCGTGTGCTTTAATAATTGCAATTATGTGTTTAAATTTTCCTTGAAATAGAAAACGTAATCCAGCGAGTCCATCAAGTACTAATCGAAGATAAACAACAATGATCAGTTGGTTTTGTGAGTTCTTTACCAGTGCATAAAGGCTGTTTCTGAAGTTTAAATAGGTTTTTTTCGGATTAGAATTATTTAAGCTAGCTCCTCCAAAATGGTATACGGTTGATGCTCCTGTATATTCTATCTTAAAGCCTTTATTTTTTGCACGCCAACATAAATCAATTTCTTCCATGTGTGCAAAAAACGTATTGTCAAACCCCTTTAAAGCTTTAAAAGAAGAAGCTCTTATAAATAAGCAGGCTCCAGATGCCCAAAATATTTCTGTACGGTCATCATACTGCCCTTTGTCTTCTTCAACACAGTCAAAAATACGCCCTCTACAATAGGGGTAGCCTAACTGATCTATAAAGCCTCCGCCGGCACCTGCATATTCAAAGTAGTTTTTCTTGTTGTAGTCTAATATTTTAGGCTGAACAATATGCGTATCGGCTTCGGTCTGAAAAATATCTATAACAGACGTCAACCAGTTTTTTGTAACTTCTACATCAGAGTTCAACAAACAATAGACGTCTGCATTAATTTGCTTTAGACTTTCGTTATATCCAGCTGCATATCCGATATTTTCGCTGAGTTTAATACAATTAATCGAAGGGTGTTTTGATTCTAAAAACTCTATGGATTTATCTGTTGAAGCATTGTCAACAACATAGATATCGTGGTCTGATGAGTGTTCAATAACTGAGGGTAGAAACATCTCTAAAAGCGTTTTTCCATTCCAATTAAGTATGACAATAGCTAGTTTCAAACCTTTTTATTAGTGTAACTCGGAAGATCTTTTAAAAAATTATAGGCGCCCAAGTTGTGATCCATGGTGCAAAAATAATGATTTAATCCATTGGTGACCATTAAAAAAGAGGCTTTTAAAGCTAAATTATATCTAGCTATTTGATCAAATGCTGACTGAGATATTTTCACTTTAGGTGCTTTGCATTCAATAATTAGATGAATACTTCCATCAGGATTATAGACCACAACATCATAGCGTTTATTGAGTCCGTTTATATGTACTACTTTTTCAACATTAATAAGGCTAATGGGGTATTTTTTTTCATTGGTCAAAAAATGAATACAATGTTGTCTTACCCATTCTTCGGGTTGGAGGAGAACAAATTTTTTACGTATTACATCAAAAATATGAATATTATTTTCGCTATTTTTGAGCCTGAACGTATATAATGGAAAATTTAGATCTTGCACACTACAAATTTGGTAATTTTTTTTGAATGAATTCGATTAACCAGCTAATAAATGACATAAAAGGAGGTAAGATATCACCTATTTATTTTTTAATGGGCGAGGAATCCTATTATATTGATTTGCTTTCTGATTATATAGAGTCTAATGTACTACTAGAGGAAGAAAAAGGGTTTAATCAAGTTGTGTTGTATGGGAAAGAGGTTTCAATTCAAGATATAATATCTAATGCAAAGCGCTATCCTATGATGGCTGAGCGACAAGTTGTAATCGTAAAAGAGGCGCAAAACCTTATTAAAACAATTGATCAGCTTGTTGATTACGTTAAGAATCCTCAACCCTCTACGGTTTTAGTAATTAATTATAAATATAAAACTTTAGATAAACGAAAAGCACTTTACAAATTGCTTTCTAAATCGGGTGTGATATTTGATAGTAAAAAAATATACGAAGACAAGGTTCCATCTTGGATTCAGAATTTTTTAAAATCTAAACAAATTACGATCATTCCTAAAGCTGCTTTAATGTTATCAGAGTTTTTAGGGAATGACCTCAGTAAAATCGCAAATGAACTTAATAAGCTAGAGATAATTGTGGGGTCTGACAAACAAGTTACTCCCGAAATTATTGAAGAAAACATAGGGATCTCTAAAGACTTTAATAATTTTGAGTTACAAAAAGCAATAGGCAATCTAGATCATAAAAAAGCATATCAAATTGTAAACTACTTTGCGCAAAACCACAAACAACACCCTTTTGTTCTGACAATTTCTATATTATACATGTATTTCACTAAATTAATGACACTTCACACAGTAAGCGATAAAAGTCCTGCAGCCGTATCTAAAGCTTTAGGGGTTAATCCTTACTTTGTCAGCGAATACATCACAGTTTCTAAAAATTTTCCAATGAAACGTATTAGTGGGGTTTTAGAAACCTTACGTGTTTATGATTCTAAAAGTAAAGGGGTGGGTGCCAACTTAGGACCAAGAGACTTATACTACGAGCTGATCTATAATATTCTTAAATAATTTATTGATTTCTGAATCGAACCCAATTGTTGATTTTTCAAGTGTTTTGTATACTAAATATTCTAGGTTCTTCTTTATTTATTTCACTTGGTAAATTATTTGTTATAATTCGATTGGGTGAGCTGATATTGTTGCGTCTGAATCATGCTCGACTTGCTTTGAAATAAATTGACAAGAGTCTAAAAAAAGTTCCTTCTGGATTCTACTTAGATGTTTTGAAAACTCAAAAGGAATTTGGTATAAGACCATTGGGTTTTTTACAATTGAAATTTCAGCAATAAGCATCTCGTTAAATTTGATTGTTTATGGGCTAGTGATAAGTTTATAGACTTGTTTTGTAGGTGTGTTCGTATGTAAATTAGTGAAGCAATTTAGATTGAAATATTAAGATGGTATTAAAAATAAAATCAGCTCTTAACTGCTTTTTTAGCAAAAATAGCTGCTCCTATTATGCCAGCATTGTTTTTTAATTCTGCTGCTTTTATTGGGGTGTTTATGCTGATAAATTCCTCAAATTTATTCATCTTTTTACTCACGCCTCCTCCTATTATTATTAAGTCTGGATTAAATGTATTTTCAACATGATTTAGGAAAAAATTCACTCGTTTTCCCCAAGATTTAAAGCTCCAGTCTTCTCTTTTTCTTGCTGAGTCCGCAGCGAAATACTCCATAATATCTCCTTTTCGACCATACATTCGTCCGAGTTCGAAATTTGAAAGTAACTGCCCATTAAAAAATACACCTGAGCCAATTCCAGTCCCTAAAGTTATCGTTATAACCAATCCCATTTTGTTTTTCCCAATTCCAAACTCCATAACACCCATAGCAGCTGCGTCAGCATCATTAACAACGTAATAGTCATTTCCTGTAGTGTTTTTAAATAGAGTATCTACTTGGGTTGATTTCCATGAGGGATCAAGATTGCCATAGTGCATTGCTTTACCATTTTTTATTATGGTTGGAAATGAAACTCCCACTGGCCCTACCCATTCAAATTCTTTTATGATTTTTTTTAGGCTATCTGATACATTTTCAGGCGTTGCTGGCTTCGGTGTAGGAATGCGCAATCGCTTACTAACCAATTCGCCTGTTTTGGCATTTACGATAGCACCCTTTATACCAGTTCCTCCAATATCTATACCTAATATTTTCATTTATATGATTTTAATGTTTTAAGTTCAATTGTTCAAGTTTTTCTCGGAAATCAAATTGTAAATCTTCATGTAGTTTAATGATCTTCTTTTCTATATTTTCGATTTGTTTAAGATAAATATTAGTGAGTGTCAAGTTGTTATTTATGGAAGGCTTTAGGGTTTGAAGTTTGTAACAATAATAGATTAGGAGTTCAACTTCAGTTTCTTTGCTATTTGAATAGCGTGCATATTTTTTCAACAAACGTAAAATCTTACGAACGCTTTTTTTGATGTAAAAATAACTTTTAGTATTTATTTCTTCAAATAATTGATCCGTCTGTTCTTTTATTCCTTCAATATAAAAGGCTTCATCTTCAGATTCAAATAATAGATATGTGAGTAGCTCCTTGTTCTCAATTTTGAAACGGGCAAGTCGTAAACATAATTGCTTTAAATGGTCTTCATTTAAAGTTTCTAATTCTTTTTTAAGTTGTATAACAGTGGCCGCTTTCATATAATGTGTAATAATACAATTTTTAAAGAAGCAACGCAAGTTGTCAAGATAGACTACTATTACGTAGTATTTAATTTTCATTTAGACTGGTTTTATTTATGATTTTTCTGAGACAGAACTAAATCATTAATTGATTGTTTTTTTTAGATTCTATTGCTCCAATAATTGTATTTTTACAGCCTCATTATGGATTCAATAACACAAATAGTATTAGGTGCGGCTTGCGGCGAAGCCGTTCTCGGAAAGAAGATAGGTAATCGTGCATTGCTTTTTGGAGCGATTGGAGGTACAGTCCCAGATTTAGATGTGTTTATCGGTAAATTACTATATAATAATGAAATTGATTCGATGGCTTTCCACAGAGGTTTTATGCATTCGTTCCTGTTTGCCTTGCTAGGGGCTCTCGTATTTGGAATGCTTGTTTTTTGGCTTTACAATCGAGGTAAACGTTATGGAATAACAACTCAAAATGAGTGGATTTGGTTGTTTTTCGCTTCAATTTTTACCCATCCAATTTTAGATTCTTTTACGGCTTATGGAACCCAGTTGTTTGCGCCTTTTTCAAACTATAGAGTTGCGTTTAATAACATTTCGGTTGCCGATCCTTTGTATACGCTTCCGTTTTTAGGGTTGTTAATTGTTGTCATGTTTTTTAAACGAACTTCAACCAAACGTCGATTATTTTTAAAGCTAAGTTTTGGAGTTAGTTCTCTATATATGATGTTTACACTGGTTAATAAATACCATGTTCACGGCGTTTATAAACAATCTTTAGCGGATGAGCAGATTGATTATTTGCGTTTTCAAACTCAGCCGACAATTCTGAACAACTTTCTATGGTACGGAATAGCAGAAACAGAAGATGCTTACTTCGTTGGGTTTTATTCAATTTTGGATACCAAACCAACTGTAAGTCGCTGGCACAAACTCCCAAAGAATCATAATTTAATTGGCGATATGCCTAAAGATTTAGAAACTCTTGCCTGGTTCAGTGGAGGGTACTATAATTTAAGTGAAACATCGGATTCTCAAACTTATTTATTTAAAGACCTGAGATATCCATTGATGGACGAAGAAGATTCAAACTCGACTATTTTTAAATTTACTATTACAAAAACAGAGGATCGTTGGGAAGCGGCCCCGTTTTATGCCCCCGAAGTGAACCGAGGATCTTTAAACTCTTTTTGGACTCGACTTAAAGGAATTTAAGAAATCACTCCAATAGTTTTCATGCAGGCCTTCATCATATTGTAAGTGCGTTCAATATCATTGTCTAATCCAATTGAAAACCGAATAAGCCCATCAGTTAGTCCCATTTCTTTTTGTTCTTCTTCTGGGATCTCAGATGAAGTAGAACTCCCCGGTGCGCTAAATAAGGTTTTGTAAAACCCTAAGCTTACAGCTAAGTATCCTAAGTTTTCTTTTTGCATTAACTCCATTAAGGCATTCGCTTTTTCCAAGCTACCCGTATCGATCGTCATCATGCCTCCAAATCCATATTCAGTATTCATCATACTTTTGAATATTGTATGAGAGGGATGTGATTTTAAACCTGGATAGACTGTTTTCACTCCGTCTTTTTCAAATTTCTGAGCCAAGTACATCGCATTTAAGCTATGTTGCTTGATTCGTATGTGAAGAGTTCTAAGGTTTTTTAGGATGGAAGAAGCACGAAGACTATCCATAGTAGCACCAAATAACATGGCAGCCCCATCAATCACACTTTTTAAGCTGTCTATCATTTCTTGTGTTCCACAAACAACACCTCCAACTGTATCGCTAGAACCATTAATGAATTTGGTCAAACTATGTATTACAATATCGGCTCCAAGCTCTTTCGGAGATATTGACAGTGGTGAAAATGTGTTGTCTACAACAAGTTTTAAGTTGTATTTTTTAGCAAGTCTTGCCAAGCCAGGGATGTCTGCTACTTCTAGCAACGGATTGCTTACAGATTCACAGTAAAGCACGGTAGTTTTAGTTGTAATTGCAGCTTCTACAGTTTTTAGATTTGTGATGTCAACAAAGCTTGTATAGATATTCAGTCTAGGGGCAAAGTTTTTCAGAAAGGCATAGGTACCTCCGTAAATTGTACGGCTAGAAACAACGTGATCATTAGCAGCACATAATTGCATTAGAACTGAACTAATTGACCCCATTCCAGAAGCAGAAACATTTGCTGTTTCTGTCCCTTCCATTGCAGCAAGCGCTTCTCCTAGGTACATGCTAGATGGGGTGGTGTGCCTGGCATATAAATAACAGCCATCTGCATTGCCTTCAAACGTATCAAACATTGTTTTTGCGGACTTAAAAGTGAAAGTAGACGCATCTGATATTGACGGGTTGACCCCTCCAAATTCTCCAAAATATTGTAAGTCTTGTATCTTATTTGCCGGTTTAATAGCCATGTTGGTGAGTTTTATTTTTTTTAAATTTGATTAATTTTAGAATTAAATGCAACAACTATATTGGTTTGCAGTAAATAAAACTAAATATTAGTTATATATAGATAATTAATTTATATTTTTACTAGATACATTAATAATTAGAATTTTTTTTCAAATGAAACTTGACGCAATCGATACTAAGCTTTTAAACCTTCTTCAGGAGGATTCAAAACAAACTAATAAGGAATTATCTTCTAAACTTGAGATGTCTGTGACAGCTGTTTATGAGCGGATTAAAAAACTTGAAAAGGCAGGGATTATTGATAAGTATGTTGCTTTAGTCAATAAGCAAAGTATTGGAAGGGCTTTTGTTGCTTTCTGCCACATTAAACTAGTGAAACATTCTCAAGAACTTGTAAATCAATTTGAAAAAGAAGTAGTCAATATAGATGAAGTATTAGAAGCCTATCACTTGAGTGGTGATTATGACTACTTGCTTAAAGTGCATGTAGAAAATATGGAGTCGTTTCGCAAATTCATGGTCTCTAAACTCACAAACATAGACCATATTGGCAGTACACATAGCATGTTTGTGATTTCTGAAGTTAAACATACAACTGCCGTTAATATTTAGATACAAAATTATTCTTCCATTGAATATATGTTTGTATTTTTGTTATTCAATTAAAAATAATACTATTATGAAATCATATGATGTTGCTATCATAGGGTCCGGACCGGGTGGTTATGTAGCTGCCATACGTTGTGCTCAGTTAGGAATGAAAACAGCTATTATAGAAAAGTATGCGACTTTAGGCGGTACATGTTTAAATGTTGGATGTATTCCTAGTAAAGCATTACTAGATTCTTCACATCACTACGACGATGCTGTAAAGCATTTTGAGACTCATGGAATTGAAATCCCTGGAGAAATCAAAGTAAACTTAGAAAAAATGATTGGACGGAAGCAAGCTGTTGTTGATCAAACTACTGTAGGTATTGATTTCTTAATGACTAAAAATAAAATTGATGTTTACCATGGAATGGGAGCTTTTAAAGATGCTACTCATATCAAGATTAGTGGAGATACAAACGAAGAAATAGAAGCTAAATATAGTATTATAGCAACTGGAAGTAAACCAACTACCTTGCCTTTTGCTAAAGTTGATAAAGAACGTATAATTACTTCTACAGAAGCATTGAAATTAAAGGAGATTCCTAAACATTTGATCATTATTGGTGGGGGAGTTATTGGATTAGAATTAGGTCAAGTTTATAAACGTCTTGGTTCAGATGTAACAGTAATTGAATATATGGATCGAATTATTCCAACAATGGACTCTAGCTTGTCTAAAGAACTAAACAAAGTATTTAGAAAACAGAAATTTAACATTAACGTGTCTCACAAGGTAACTTCTGTTGTAAGAAATGGAAATGAGATTTCGGTTACTGCCGAAAACAAAAATGGAGAACTCATTGAGTTTAAAGGAGATTATTGTTTAGTGTCTGTTGGACGAAGCCCTTATACTGCAGGATTAAATGCCGAATCTGCTGGAGTTAAGTTAACAGACAGAGGACAGGTAAAGGTTAACGGTAATTTACAGACTTCAACTTCAAATATTTATGCAATAGGCGATGTTGTAAAAGGAGCTATGTTGGCTCATAAAGCGGAGGAAGAAGGCGTATTTGTTGCCGAAAGTATTGCGGGTCAAAAACCACATATTAACTATAACTTAATTCCTGGCGTTGTGTATACATGTCCTGAAGTTGCTTCAGTTGGTAAAACTGAAGATGAGCTCAAGGATGAAGGTATTGGATATAAATCAGGTCAATTTCCAATGCGTGCATTAGGACGTAGTCGTGCCAGTATGGATTTAGATGGTTTTGTAAAAATTCTTGCAGACAAAATAACCGATGAAATCTTAGGCGTTCATATGATTGGAGCTCGTTGTGCGGATTTAATTTCCGAAGCTGTAGTTGCTATGGAGTTTAGAGCATCTGCAGAGGATATTTCAAGAATGTCTCATGCACATCCAACTTTTTCAGAAGCTATTAAAGAAGCCGCTTTGGCAGCAACTGAAGACCGTGCACTGCACATATAGATTTCTAATCATTTGTATCTAAAAACCTCCATTTGGAGGTTTAAATTATATACAACTTGTAGACATAAATACATGCTATTTACTTTTTGTTTCGTCTATTATAATTTTTGTCCCCTCTCGTTTGAGGTTTCTTATATTTCTTAGCAATAATACGTTGATAAGAACCACCTAAGTTTTCCTTTTGGTTTTTTTCGCTCTTTTCATGAAACGCTGGCCCTGGTGCATCTTCAAAAGTTCTTTTATGAGGATTGTAATGTTCTTTTAACTGTGGACGTTCTTCTTCAATTAGTTCTTTAGAAATTTCAACATTTTTAGGGATTTTTAAAGTTTCAATTTCCATTTTCATTAATCCCTCAATCTCGTTCTTGTAATCTGCTTCATCGGGCTTAGATAAAAGTAAACTTGTTCCTTTTCTTTTAGCTCTTCCAGTTCTACCAATTCGATGCATGTAATTTTCTGGATATTCAGGAGTATCAAAATTAATTACTTGAGAGACGTCGTCAATATCTAACCCTCTAGCCATAACATCAGTTGATACTAGGATTCTATTGAAACCATTTCTAAACTGCTCGATACTTCTCAATCTATAATTTTGTGTCTTATTTGAATGAATCACACAACACTCTTCATGAAATACTTCCTCCAAAGAATCAAATAGCCTGTCAGCCATTCGTTTATTTGATACAAATATAAGTACACGATAGTAGGCTTCACGATCACTCATTAAAAAGCGAATTAAATTTACTTTTGTGTAATAATTAGGTACTTCATATCGAAATTGTAGAATATTTTCAAGAGGTGTTCCTGAAAGTGCAACGGAAATACGTTCTGGATTAACGAAAAAATCAGTTATTAAAGCATCTACTTCAGATGTCATCGTTGCTGAAAACATAATGTTTTGTCGACGTGAAGGAAGAAGGTCAAAAATATTTATAAGTTGATGTCTAAATCCTAAATCAAGCATCACATCTACTTCGTCAATGACTAGTTTTTGAATGTTTTTGAGTTGTAGTACCCTACTTAAAGCTAAATCATAAAGCCTTCCAGGGGTCGCCACAAGGATATCAATTCCTTCTGAAATTTGTTGTTTTTGTGTGTTAATATTTGTGCCACCATAGACTCCTAAAACTCTATTGTTTGTGTAAACATTGAGTGCTTTTAATGAGTCAACAACTTGAACAACTAGTTCTCGAGTAGGCACCATTATAAGAACTCTCGGGCTCTCTTGGGTAGAATACTCTAAGTTTCTAATAATAGGTAGTGAATAGGCTAATGTCTTTCCAGTTCCAGTTTGAGCTATTCCTACCACATCTTTTCCAGCACAAAGCACATTAAATGCAGCTTCCTGAATGGGAGTTGGTTCTGTATATCCTAAATCTTTGAGCGCATTGCTTAAAGGGTTTGTCAGTTTAAAGTCTTCAAAAGATAACATTGATAATAATTTGCCACAAAGGTAAGGTATTCTTGTAAAGTGACGATTTATTATTTAGAACTGATTAACTTTGTTTTCTAAATTATATTTAGTGCGACACCACAAAGAAATATTACTTACTAATACTAAAGATTTTAAAACTCAGTTAGTTTCTTGGGCTCAACAATATGAAGAAATTGTTTGGCTTGATTCTAACCAGCGTTTGCACTCTCATGCTACCTATGATGCTGTTTTGGCGGTCGATGCTTTTACAGGTATTCAAACCGATGCTTTAAATGGTTTTGAAAAATTAAAAGATTATCAAGAAGTGACTAAAGATTGGATTTTTGGATATCTTTCATATGATTTGAAAAATGATATAGAGCCGCTAAGTTCAGAAAATTTTGATGGTCTAAATTTTCCAGACCTTTATTTCTTTCAACCCAAAAAGTTGTTTTTATTTAAAGACAAGTCTGTAACTATTAAATATTTAAATTGTATTTGTGATGAGGTTGAGTCTGATTTAATCACTATAAGCTCATTTTCTAAAACGGCTGAATCGAAGGTCTCTAATAATATTAAGATCGAATCTCGAGTATCTAAAGCCTCTTACATAGAAAAGGTTACTGCAATGTTGTCTCATATCAAAAGAGGCGATATTTATGAGGCTAATTTTTGTCAAGAATTTTATGCAATAGCTCAGCTGAACCCCTTGGAAACTTATTTTAGTCTTAACTCAATTTCGCAAACGCCGTTTGCAACCTTCCTTAAAAATGGAAATCAATTTTTATTATCTTCTTCGCCTGAGCGTTTTATTAAAAAAGAGGGGAGTATCATTACTTCTCAGCCAATCAAGGGTACAACGAGACGATCCGACAATAGTAATTAAGATGAAGATCTAAAATTTGCATTAAAAAATGATCAAAAAGAACGAAGTGAAAATATTATGATTGTTG
>Ga0115549_1000885_pt1 | contig 19004 bp, 10 predicted proteins | sample COGITO_mtgs_1004_2_FD_87176 | JGI IMG/M metagenome (GOLD analysis project Ga0115549, IMG submission 87176) | Pelagic marine microbial communities from North Sea - COGITO_mtgs_100430 | ecosystem: Environmental > Aquatic > Marine > Epipelagic | place: Germany:Helgoland, sampling site Kabeltonne...
AGCGCGCCACCGCAACTGCTTCCGGCACCGGCGGTGCAGCCAAAGCAATGATCCGCCACATAAATCGGCTCGCCTTCAATATCCTCATCCAGCAGGCTCGACAAATGCTGATGGCCTTCATGATGACCTTGCGGCATATCCAACATCTGGTTGAAATCACAATCGTAGAGATACCCCTGATAATCCACGCTAACCATGGAGCGACACATCAAGGCTGGCAAGGTTTCGCGGTTATAGCTATCACGCAGCAGCTGCATGTAGTCGTTGAACTGATTATGGGCCAACAACACCGCGCCAAAACGGCTAATGGGCATATTGGTAATCGTCAGCAGATGATTAAAACGCAGACCAAAATGTTCCATCAGTTCGCGCTTGTAATCAGCTTCCAAGGCCTGCTGGGGAGGCGGCAGAGAGGCACCGGTGGGGTTATAGACAAGATCCAACACTCGACTCTCTCCGTAGCCTTTTTCGTTAAGGCGGCGAATCGCCTCCAGGCTCCCCTGAAACACCCCTTTTCCGCGTTGCTTATTCACGTTTTCTTCGGAATAACACGGCAAAGAGGCCACCACATGCACGTGGTGATCGGCCAGAAACTGTGGCAAATCTTCATAGCCGGGTTCGAGCAGGATGGTGAGGTTACAGCGATCGATAACCTCCACACCGAGTGCATGGCATTCACGCACCAGGTAACGAAAATGCGGGTTCATCTCCGGCGCGCCGCCGGTAAGGTCGATGACCTTGATATCCCGCTTGCGGATCACCTGAAGAATCAGGTCGATGGTGGCCTTGGCCATCAGCTCAGTGCGCGTGGGGCCAGCATTCACATGGCAGTGCACACAACTCAGGTTGCACAAGTAGCCCAAGTTGACCTGCAACACGGACGTGACATGGCGGCGCAATGGCGGGAAATCGGTGCTGCTGCGCACCAATAAATCATGGGTGTCCTGCATACTTCACCTGTTTCAATTTCCTTAATGCTATCAATTAGATGCAGGCTTGTCGCAAACGTTACGTGAAAGCTTGCAAGCAAGTGCGAAGGGATGGTTTTTGTGACAGCGTTTTTACCATAGAAACAGAGGCATCCTCTGACAATAGCTGAATCTGCGGGGTCTATTCATTCAACAAGCGGCACTTCCAACAGCATTCCCACCCCCAGAATCGCCGCAACATTAACCACCGGGCACCACGAAGCAAAATCCTTACAATCGTCATTTCTTTAAGCCCCGGTAGCTCAGTTGGGTGAGTGCGGGGGTTTCCAAAGCGTGCTTTGGCCGAACGAACGCGAAGCGGATACCGCCGCTTTGCCGGCGCCCGCAGGGCGAGTAAGCGCCGATAAAATAGCCGCTTGCTCCCCGGAACTGGCACCGCGCAGCAAAATCCTTACAATCGTCATTTCTTTAAGCCCCGGTAGCTCAGTTGGATAGAGCAAGCGCCTCCTAAGCGCTAGGTCGGACGTTCGAATCGTCTCCGGGGCACCACCTTCTTTCCTCTGCATCACTGTTTTATGGCCAGTTAGCATCAGCTGTCTTTTCAGGTTCGCTCTTGCACTCTACCAGACTCTATCGCCAGAACCTGCGATACCAGGATTCACCATGCCACAAGACAACACAACCGTATCGCCATTGAGCCCGCTTCTGGTACTGCTGATGGCGGCCACCACTGGCCTGGTGGTCGCCAGCAACTATTACGCCCAACCACTGTTGCACACCATTTCAGATCAACTCAGCTTGAGCTACGCCAAAGCCGGCATCATTGTCACCACCGCCCAGGCCAGTTATGCGGTGGGGCTGATTCTCTTGGTGCCACTGGGCGACCTGATTGAGCGGCGACGGTTAATCGTGATCATGATGCTGCTGGCCATGCTCGGGCTGCTGATCAGCGCCAATGCCCACTCACTGCCAATGCTGCTGGCCGGCACGGCAATCACCGGGGCCTTTTCTGTAGTCGCTCAAGTATTGGTGCCCTTTGCAGCCACTCTAGCGCCAGTGGAAAGCCGCGGCAAAGTCGTGGGCACGGTGATGAGCGGGCTGTTACTGGGGATTCTTCTGGCTCGCACCGTGGCCGGAGCACTGTCTTCCCTGGGAGACTGGCATACCGTGTACTGGGTCGCAGCGGGGTTAATGCTGCTCAATACCTTGGCCCTATGGCGCCAGCTGCCGCGCTACCACCAGCCCTCGCCTCTCCACTATGGCCAGCTGATCGCCTCCATCGTAGGTTTATTCGTGCGCCACAAGGTGTTCCGTCAGCGCTCCATCATCGGGTTTCTGGCCTTTGCCATGTTTAGTGTGTTGTGGACATCACTGGCCTTTATGCTGTCTTCCGAGCCTTGGTCATTCAATGATGCCACCATTGGTCTGTTCGGCTTGGCTGGCGCCGCCGGCGCGCTCTCAGCACGCCATGCAGGGGTACTGACTGACCGGGGCCACGGCCAGCGGCTGACAATCATCGGCACTGTGGTTTTGCTGCTTTCCTGGGGGCTACTTGGGCTCGGCGGCACATCGCTCATCGCCCTGCTGGCAGGCATTGTGCTTTTAGACTTGGCGCTGCAGGCGGTTCACATCACAAATATGAACATGGTTTTGTCGCTGGATGAAGACGCCCGCAACCGGCTCAACTCCGGCTACATGTTTCTCTACTTTCTGGGGGGTGCTCTAGGCTCGCTGGCGTCTGCGGCTGCTTACGACCACTACGACTGGAGAGGCGTGGTGCTACTGGGGGCCGGATTGTCGGCAATGGCCCTGCTGTATAGCGGCCTGATGCTGATCAACCGAGAAAGCCAACGGCTCGACCACCCGCAATCTTGACCGAGTTTTACATCTCAATGATTTACCGTTTCTGCCAAGTCCTCTAAATTAAGAAACCGAGAACCGCTGAAAATTCACGTTGGATAAAAAAGGAATTTCGATGAAATTACTGGGACTGCTACAACTGGCCGTGGCGATCTACGCCATCGTAATGATTATCCAATCCTCCGCTGAAACTGGCGCCAAGATACTGTGGGTATTACTGGTATTGATTGTGCCGCTGATTGGCCTAATTATCTGGGCACTCATGGGGCCAGGCTCCCCCCTGAAGCGTTAGCTTTTGTTTCGCGGGGTGGCCGCGGCGGCCACCCCGCGATTCTCGACCGATTGCAGCCAGGCACCCAGTGTCTGAGGGTAGCCGTGAGGTAATCCCGTGGATGCCGTGATGCTCCTGATAACAGACTCCCGCACAGCCGCATCAGGTTTTTACTGGCCACGAGGAATTGCGACTCAGATAACTAATTTGATAACCAGTTTCCAGCCCCATGCAGGCATATACATCCCCACCGCGTCATAGTCATCCAGCAAAGCACCAGTGACGTTAACACCATTGACCCGCTACTTTTCCGCCCCGCTAAAGGTTTTCAGCCGTGCCGTAATGCCTGTCATTCTGACCGAATGACCTCGACATCCTCCCACTCAGTAACCCGCCCCCATTCTCCATCACCCGCAAACGCGAGCAGGCTCACGACCATCAACACCAGCATGAGAGCCATGCTTCTCTTCAATCGGGACGGTCGCGATCAAGACCCCACAATGGTGGCATTTTGCTGTAAGCGCCTACTAATACCCTTTACAAATAGGGCTCCAGCATATGCGCCAGTGCATTACGGACCCGTCGCCAGGGTGCGACCTGCTGAAAACCCGCTTGGTCGAACCGCTGAGACAAAGCAATACGTTCATCCAGCATTTCATCAATCTGCCCTGCGAACGCCTCCCCGTAGCACTCCAGGTCAAACTCAAAATTCAATCGCAGGCTGCGCGCATCCCAGTTTCCCGAACCCAACATGACCCAGTGGCGGTCCACCGTCATCACCTTGCTGTGGTCGAATGGCGGCGGTGACAGGTACAGCTCCGCGCCTTCCGATACCAACCAGCGCAAAGCATGCAGGCTGGCCCAGTGCACCAGCCGCAGATTATTCTTGCGGGGGATCACAATCTCCACCTGCACCCCTTTAAGCAGCGCCAGTTGCAATGTGGCCAGCAGAGTCAGGTCCGGCACAAAATACGGGGTAACAATGCGAATTCGGGATTCAGCGCTGCCAATGGCCGCGAGCAACGTCATGCGACGTTTATCGAAATCCGCATCCGGCCCAGCACTGATACCCCGGGACTGCACTGCGCCCAGCCAAGCTGGGCCGCAATAACAGGTGTCCAGCAATTCACCACTAGTGAAATACCAATCAGCGGCAAAAGTGCGCAGTAACTGCCCTACTACTGGGCCTTCAATACGGGCATGCAAATCCGTGATCTTCGGCGGCTGCTGTATATAGCCCGCCCGAATATTCATCCCCCCGGTAAACCCATAGCAACGGTCCACCACCATAAATTTGCGATGATTGCGCAGATTCAGGTACGGCATGCGCCACGGCGCCAGGGAATACAGAAAACGCTCCACGGGCACCTTGCCACGGCGCAAGCGCCAGACCACCGAAGGCAAGGAATACAGGGCGCCGGCGCCGTCCACCAACACCCGCACCTTGACCCCGCGCGCCACCGCCGCCGAAAGCGCATCCGCCAGCGGCTTGCCGGCAGCATCATTGCCGAAAATGTAGGTGGCCAGATAAATGCTTTCCGTGGCGCTATCGATGGCATCCAACATTGCCTGATAAGCGATGGGCGCGTTCAGCAAGGTAATATCATTGCCATCCGTAAGCGGCAGATGTGTCAACCGCCCTACCAGACGACTAAGGACCTTCAGGTGTTTGAGATCCGGCTCAGGCTCGGCGGCGATACGCCAGCCATCGTTACTGTCGATCAAACCACCGGTTAGCTGACGAGCCCGCCGACGAATACGATTGACCCCCAGCATGTAATACAGCACTGCACCCAGCACCGGCACCAGCCAGACCAAACCGGTCCACGCCGCCACGGCCCGAGCATCGCGCTTGTTCTGAGCAACATGCACGGTCACTGTTACCGCCAACCCGATACTAATGACTGCAGCCACGTAGGGCCAATAGGGTTCCAGCATCCTCAATAATGCATCAATCTCAGCGGTCCAGTAATTGGCATCCAAAGGCATCAAATTCCGTCCCTGAAGCGGGTATCGGCCCAACGATAGCATAACCGGCCAGGCCCGAGGCGGCGGGACTTTGCGCTTTGCCCGTCGCTTCCCTAGAATACGCCCTCTTTTGGAGCACCGGTCAGCTGGCGCCAGTTAAACAGCGCACAGCAAATGGCCACTCTCCTCCCCCGATATGGCTGGGGGGCGATCCGTTCCAAGTCCTCTGCGTCGCCACGCCGACGCACGTTAAACGGGCTAACAAGTCCCAGCTTAGCGCCAGCCGCCGCTGGCCATCAGTAACCACGATTAATCCTGCTGGTTTAGGCAACCAGTGTACCGGTGTTGACGGCGTTTACGTCATGCCGGCGCATGATGAGGAGCAATACCATGCCCGAAACCAATACGGTTATTCCGCTGCATCAGGACATCCGAGAAAGCGCCGACACGTTGGCACAGACTTTCGACCATGCCTACGACGAACCCCGTCGCTTCAAGGTCTACACCGCACGCCAGCTGGACAAGATCGAACAACTCACCCACTTGGACGATGAGACCCGCTTTGCCATGGACGTGGTGGCCAATGTTCTGCCGTTTCGGGTCAACGAATATGTGATCAACGAACTGATCAACTGGGATAATGTGCCCAATGATCCCATCTACCAGCTCACCTTTCCCCAGAAAGGCATGCTGGCCCCGGAACACTTCGACAAGGTCGCCGATGCCATGCGTGGCGGCGACAAAACCGCCATTAAAACCGCTATCGCCGAAGTGCGTGAAGCGCTGAACCCGCACCCTGCCGGGCAGATGGAACACAACATCCCGGAAGTGGACGGCGAGAAGATCGAAGGCATCCAACACAAATACAACGAGACTGTGCTGTTTTTCCCCAGCCAGGGTCAGGTCTGCCACAGCTACTGCACCTTCTGTTTCCGTTGGGCCCAGTTCATCGGCGACAACGACCTGAAAATCGCCACCAAGGAAGCCGGCCAGCTGAAGAAATACATTCAGGCCCACCCGGAAATTTCCGATGTACTGATTACCGGCGGTGATCCGCTGGTGATGAAGACCAAGAACCTGCGGGCTCATATCGAGCCGCTGCTGGAACTGGAACAGATCCGCACCATCCGTATCGGCTCCAAGGCACTCACCTTCTGGCCCCAGCGCGTGGTCTCCGATGCCGACGCCAGGGATCTGCTACACCTGTTCGAAGAAGTGATCGCCAGCGGCAAGCATCTGGCGCTGATGGCCCACTACAACCACTGGCAGGAACTGGAAACCAACATCGCCCGTGAAGCGGTGAAACGGGTCCGCGCAACAGGCGCCGTGATCCGTGCCCAGGGGCCGCTGCTGGCGCACATTAATGACAACGCCGACGACTGGGCGCGCCTGTGGCAAACTCAGGTCGAGCTGGGCATCATTCCTTATTACATGTTCGTAGAGCGTGACACCGGCGCCCGCCATTACTTTGAAGTGCCGCTGGCCAAGGCCTGGAACATCTATCGCGATGCCATGAAACAGGTCTCCGGCATCGCTCGCACCGCGCGCGGCCCCAGCATGTCCAGCCACCCGGGCAAGGTGGAAATCCAGGGCGTTACCGAAATCAACGGCGAGAAAGTTTTCGCCCTGCGTTTCATTCAAGGCCGCAACCACGATTGGGTCCAGCGCCCTTTCTTCGCCAAATACAACGAAGAAGCCACTTGGCTCAACCATCTGGAACCGGCCTTCGGCGAAGAGAAATTCTTCTTTGAAGATGAGCTGGCAGAAATGGAAAGCTAACAACAACGGACAGCCAGTATGAAAACGCCCCGCCCATGCGGGGCGTTTTCATTTTGCCAACAACCTAAAGCCTGAAGAGAATGAAGCTCGCATTATTCCAGCATTCGATTATTTAAATGCTCTCGCGTGTAAGGAGCGGCTCTTTTGTGGCACCAAGCCGCGCTCTCCCTTAATCTAACTCCTTTCGCATACACACAAGTCAGGCAAGGAATATCCATGCAAAACGGGCTGATGGTGCTGCACGGCAACCGTCTGGAAACCCTCACCGAGCTGGTGGCCGACTGGTTGCAGCGCGAACCACTGTCACCGCTGGAAACGGAAACCTTTCTGGTGCAGTCCAACGGCATGGCGCAGTGGCTGAAACTGCAGCTGGCGGATGCACTCGGCATCAGCGCCGGTTTCCAGTTCCAGATGCCAGCCCGATTCCTGTGGGGGGCCTATCGCACCGTGCTGGGTGAAGACCAGGTACCGCGCACATCCCCGTTCGACAAATCCCGCCTGCTGTGGCGGTTGTACCGGTTGCTGCCCACCCTGCTCAATAGCGAACACTTCGGCCCGCTACGCCACTTTCTTGCCGACGATGTGGATGGCCGCAAACGCCACCAACTGGCCGAGCGACTGGCGGATTTGTTCGATGCCTATCAAATGTACCGGGCAGATTGGTTGGACGACTGGGAAAACGGCAACGACCGCCTGCGTAAAGCCCAGGATCGGGATACCTTCGATGAATTTCCCACCAGTCAGTTATGGCAGGCTCATCTATGGCGTGCCCTGCTGGCAGACATGGATTCCAGTAAACGGGGCCTCAGCCGCAGCGCCATTCACCGGGATTTCATCGCCGCGCTCACTCTGCAAAAGGAACAAGGCACGTCACCTGCGGGCCTGCCACGCCGGCTGATTATCTTCGGCATCAGCGCTCTGCCCCAGCAGGCTCTGGAAGCGCTGGCCGCGCTTAGCCAGCATTGCCAAATACTGATGCTGGTACAAAATCCCTGTCAGCATTACTGGGCGGATATCGTCGAAGATAAACAACTGCTGCGCCGCCAACTGGACAACCGCAAGCGGCATGTGACCACCATGCCGGAAAACCGGGTTAATCCATTATTGGCCGCCTGGGGCAAACAGGGGCGGGATTTTATCGGCCTGCTCTACGATCACGACGATCCGGACAGCTATCGCAGCGTCTTTCTCAATCAGATTGACCTGTTTGAAGCCATTGAGCCACAGAGTGTGCTGCAACAATTGCAGCAGGATATTCTCGACCTGGAACCCCTGCCCGAACCGGATCAACGTCCGCCACTGAGAGCCGGTAGCGCGTCACCCGCTGATGGCTCACTCAGTTTTCGCATCGCCCACAGTGCTCAACGGGAAGTGGAAATTCTTCAGGACGCATTGCTGGATCGCTTCAGCACCGATCCCACCCTGCAGCCCCGCGACGTGATCGTGATGGTGCCGGATATCGAGGTCTACGCCCCCCACATTGAGGCCGTATTCGGCCGGCTGGAACGGGACGATCCGCGCTATCTGCCCTACACCCTCAGCGACCGCAGCGCCGGTGCGGCCTCGCCGTTGGCACAGGCCGTGGAGTCCCTGCTACACCTACCACAATGGCGCTTCACCGCCACCAACATTCTCGACCTGCTGGATGTACCCGCCGTACGCGAACGCTTCGGCATCGACGAAAGCGATCTGCCACAACTGGCCCGCTGGATCGATCAGGCGCGGATTCGCTGGGGGCTCAACAGCCCGCAACGCAAAACCCTGGATGTCCCTGGCTTCGAACAAAACAGCTGGGCCTTCGGCCTGAAACGGATGCTGGCCGGCTACCTGCTCGGCGACGGCCCGGCCTGGATGGGCATTGAACCCCTGGACGAAGTCGCTGGCCTGGGCGCCGAACTGGCCGGCCGATTATCCAGACTGCTCGACACCCTAGAATATCACTGGCAACAATCGCGCGAGGACACCAGCGCCCGGCACTGGCAACAACGGTTTACCGCCCTCTTCGATGATCTTTTCAACCCCGTGGACGAAGCGGACCAAACCCTGGATGCAAGCCTGCGCGATGCCCTTAACGACTGGCTGGCCGCCTGCGCCGAAGCCGACTTCGACAGCCCCCTGCCTCTCACCGTGGCCCGCCGCCCCCTGCTCGATGCCCTCAATGCCGAGAGCATGTCACAGCGCTTCATGGCCGGGCGTATTAACATCTGCACCCTGATGCCCATGCGCGCCATTCCCTTTCGCCATGTCTGTCTGCTGGGAATGAAAGACGGCGACTACCCGCGCCAACAGCAACCCATGGACTTTGATTTAATGCGGCAATGGGGTAACTACCGCCCAGGGGATCGTTCCCGCCGCGACGACGACCGCTACCTGTTTCTGGAAGCCCTGCTCAGTGCCCGCGACAGCCTCTACATTAGCTGGACAGGCCGCAACGTCCGCGACAACAGTGAACGCCCGCCCTCGGTACTGGTGGCACAACTACGCGATCACATTAATCAACGTTGGCACACCGATCAGGGCGAACCGGTGGACGCCCTCACCGTGTCGCATCCGCTGCAACCGTTCAGCGCCCGTTATTTTTATTCGGCCAACGACGCCAGTGCAGCCAACAACGCCGACGCCCACATCCTGCACACCTACGCCAACGAATGGCGCGCCCTCCACGAGGAGCAAACGCACAGGGTCGACAATGATCAGCCCTTGCCGCCACTGGAAAATAACGAGCCCATTTCCTGCGCCGCCCTGGGGCGTTTTCTCAAACAACCCGTGGCCCATTTTTTCGAGCAGCGCTTAAAGGCGCGCCTGAAACAACAGCGCCAAGTGCTGGATGACAGCGAACCGTTTTCATTCGATGGACTGCAACGTTTCCAGTTACAGGATCAGTTGCTTAATGAAGCGTTGCGCGCCGGCCCGGAACATGCCAATGACGCCATGCGCGTAGCCATGGACCGTCTCGCTGGCAGCGGCGACCTACCCCTGGCGCCCTTTGACGAGGGCAACCGCGACAGCCTGTTGTTGCCGCTCGCGCAGCCACTGGAACACTACTTTACGCTGCTGGCCGACAGCGGAACCTTGCAACCGCAGCAGGAAATTCGCCTCACCGCCGGCCCCTTACAAATCGAAGATTGGCTCACCGATTTGCGTGGCTCTAGCGCCAACGCCCAACGGTTGGTGCTGCACACCGGCAAGCTAAAAGAGCGATTCGACAAACTGACTCGGGACTGGGCCTTGCACCTGGCCGCCTGCGCCGCCGGGCTGCCGTTGACCACGCATATTCAAGGTCAGGACGGGCGCTTTAGCCTGCCCCATATTCATCGCAGCGACGCCCAGCAATGCCTGGATCAGCTAGGTTATGCTTGGCAGAAGGCGTTATGCGAACCCCTGCCCGTGGCCTGCGCCACCGCCTTCGCCTGGCTAAAAGGGGAAGAAAAAGACAACGGTGAGAACGAAGCACGCAAGGTATTTGAGTCCGGTTTTATGCATACCGGCGAACAGGAAAAAGAACCGGCCATTGCCCGCGCCTGGGCCGACTTCGACACCTTACTGGCCGCCTCTCATGGCGATGCCAACGCCTTCGAATACTGGACTGAACAACTCTATGCCCCGCTCTACCTGCATGCCCAGTGGCTCGAACCGGGGGATGGCGCATGAACATTGAACGTCCGCTTCCGATTACCTTTCCGCTGCACGGCACCCGGCTGATCGAAGCCAGTGCCGGCACCGGCAAAACCTTTACCTTGGCCGCTCTTTATCTGCGCTTGGTACTGGGCCATGGAGGCGAAAACGGGTTTTCACGTCCGCTGCTGCCGCCGGAAATTCTGGTGGTCACATTCACCGAAGCCGCCACCGAAGAACTACGCGAACGCATCCGCGACCGCTTGGCTGATGCCGCGCGCATTTTTGCCGACCCCCACGCTGAAGCCGACGATCCAGTGCTGGCGGCACTGCTTAGCGATTACAGTGAAAACGAACAACGCACCAGCTGCGCCCAGCGCCTGGATGCCGCCGCCCAGTGGATGGACGAAGCCGCCATCTACACCATCCACGGCTTCTGCAACCGCATGCTCAAACAGCACGCCTTCGACTCGGGCAGCTTGTTCAGCCTGGAATTGCAGGAAGACGCCAGCGAAGAGCAGCAACTGGCTGCTCGAGATTACTGGCGCTCGGTGATTAGCCAATTTCCAGTAAGCGCGGCCAATGCCCTGCAAAACGAGAACTTGGGCAACCCGGACGCCTTGCTGGGAGCCTGTCGGCCGTTACTGGGATTGAAAGAAGCCGACCCGTCAGCGTTACCGCAAAGCGTGGCTCACTGGCTGAACCAAACCGGCCCGCAAGAGGAACGGGACCAGCAGGCCCGCCAGCAACTGGCCCACGAACTGCCGGACTTTCTTGAATGGGTACGCGCCGCTCGCGACAACAAATGGCTAAACGGCAATAGCTACCGCACCACCAGCCTGCCCGGCATGCTGCATACGCTGCAGCGCTATGCCAAGGGCGAACGGCTCAACGGCAAGGCCTATGACACCCTGGCCAAGTTTTCCCACGAAGGCATGAAGCTCACCAAGGCTGGTCAAGAGCACCGCCCGAGCTTTGCCTTTTGCCAACAACTGGATGCGGTAATGGAAGGCCGGGCGAACAGCGCACTGCCCCGCACCGAGCTGCTCACCCATGCCGCCTCCTGGATCGACCAGCGCGTGGATCAAGTACGCCGGCAAACCGCCACCATGGGCTTCGACGATATGCTCAGCCGCCTTCACGACGCCTTGAAGGGCGGTAATGGCGAACGGCTTGCCCAGGTCATCCGCGATCAATTTCCGGTGGCATTGATCGACGAATTTCAGGATACCGACCCGACCCAGTACGGCATTTTTTCCGCCCTTTATGAAGGGCAGCAAAGCACCGGCTGGTTTATGATCGGCGACCCCAAGCAAGCCATCTATGCCTTCCGAGGCGCCGACGTTTTCACCTACCTGAAAGCGCGCCAGGCCACCGAAGGCAACCACTACACGCTGGACACCAACTTCCGCTCTTCTCGCACCATGGTGAAGGCGGTGAACCATCTATTCCACTACAGCCAGAGCACCTTTGGCGATGTGTTCATGATGGACAACGCCATCCCCTTCAAAGCCGTGAAAGCCAATGGCCGCAAGGATGTTCTGTTGATCGACAAGACAGAACAATCCGGCATTACCCTGTGGGTAGACGACAAGGAAAAACCCGTCAGTGCCGGCCAGTACCGTGACGAACAGGCCGCACGCTGCGCCAGTGAAATTACGCACCTGCTTAATGGTGCGGTCAACGGCGTTACCGGATTTCAGACAGGCGACACCTTCCGGCCCTTGCACCCCAACGACATCGCCATTCTGGTGCGCGACCGCACCGAAGCCAAAGCCATCCGCGATGCGTTAATGCAACGCAATGTGCGCAGCGTTTATCTGTCCGATCAGGATTCCGTTTTCGCCCAGCCCGAAGCCCATGATCTGCTGCTGATTCTGCACGCCTGCGCGGCCCCGGAATCCGACACTCGAGTACGCAGTGCCCTTGCCTGCGCCGTGCTGGATCTGGCCTACGCGGAGCTGGATGCCCTCAACCAGGATGAAGTGCGCTGGGAAGAAACCGTAGAGCAGTTCCACGGCTACCGGCAGCAATGGCAAAACCAGGGCGTGCTGCCCATGTTGCGCAGCCTGCTGATGGATTTCCATGTGCCCGCCCGGCTTAGCCAAAACCTGGACGGTGAGCGTGCCCTGACTAACCTGCTGCACCTGGCCGAACTGTTACAGCAAGCCGCTACACAATTGGATGGCGAGCAATCCTTGATTCGTTATCTTGAAGACACTGTAGAAAGTACGGTTGAAGCAGGCCGTGGCAGCAGCAAGGAAAGCATCCTGCGCTTGGAAAGTGACAACGACCGGGTAAAGGTCATCACCATTCACAAATCTAAAGGGCTGGAATACCCGCTGGTGTATCTGCCTTTTATTTGTAGCTTCCGCCCGGCGGACAAAAGCAAACCACCCCTGCGTTACCACGAGAACGATCATCTCAATGTATCGCTGGAACCGGACGACACAATACAAGGCAAGGCGGATCACGAGCGCCTCGCCGAAGACATGCGCCTGCTCTATGTGGCACTGACCCGCGCCTGCCACCGCTGCACGCTGGGGCTGGCCCCCTATATCAAAGGCCGGGGTAAACAGAACCAATTGGAAAAAAGCGCCATCGGCCGGTTACTGTTCGGCAACGGCGTGGCCAACGATGGCTTGAGCGCCGCCCTTGCCCCCGTCGCAAACGATGCCGTCAACATCATTAAGGCACCGCACAGCAACACCGAATCGTATCAGCCTCAAGCGCAATCACAGACCCTGCGCCCGCCCTTGATACCTGCGCCCCGCCAACGGCAACCCTGGTGGATTGCCAGCTACAGCGCGCTCAAACAGGTGCAGGAAACCTTGGCACCCGCGGACCCGCGCGGGGATCAATTGGCAGAACAACAGGACGAACAACCCGTCGCGGATGTGGAACCGTTGGCCGATACCATCCACGCTTTCCCACGCGGCGCAGCGCCGGGCACCCTGCTGCATGATGTGCTTGAGCAGGCCGCCAACCAGCGCTTCCAACAAACCCTGGCCGACCCCATGGACTTTGAAACCAGCGTGGAAGAAAAACTCCAGGCCCGGGGCTGGCAGGATTACACCGACGTCATCCGCCATTGGTGGAAGCAGGCGGTCACCACTGCGCTGCCATTAAGCGAAGGAACCGTCTCTCTCGATACCCTGCACACCTATGTGCCGGAGCTGGAATTCCTGTTTCCTGCCCATCGAGTCAACGTGGCCGACATGGACACCCTGATCCGCCAGCACGTTCACCCACAACATATTGCCCCGCACTACCCGCGCCCAAAACTGGAAGCCGACACCCTCAATGGCATGCTCAAGGGCTTTATCGACCTGGTGTTCGAACACGAGGGCAAATACTACGTGCTCGACTACAAATCCAACTGGCTGGGCGTAGACGACAGCGCCTATACCCTGGATGCCATGACCGCCGCGGTGCTGGAAAAACGCTACGAAGTGCAATACGTGCTTTATTTGCTGGCCCTGCATCGCCTGCTAAAAAGCCGCCTACCGAATTACCACCCGGACCAGCACCTGGGCGGCGCGGTTTATGTTTTTCTGCGTGGTTTACAAGGCCCGGCGGCAGGTACCGTATTCGATCGACCGGATAGCGAACTGATCGAAGCGCTGGATGTCATGTTTGGGGGTGAGGAATGAGGGAAAAGTTGAAAGTTCAACGTTCAGAAATGCGAACGCGCTCTGCTGTCACTGCAATGCCGTGCCCGCGCACCACACACAAATCGCAACATAGAGCCTGCTCGACAGGCTCGAGCCCTTCTCGCGTTCCAACGATCAACGTTCAACCTCCCACCGGGTTGGAGGCATCCTATGCAAGCTGACCTGTTCTCCGCCCTCACCTGGGAAGACGCGCTAATCCTGCTGCGCGACAACAATTTGCTGCGCGATCTGGACGTGGCCATTGCCCGTTTCCTGAAACAACAATGCCCGCAAGCAAGCTACGAGGTGTTATTACTCGCCGCCTTCACCAGCAACCAGCAAGCCAGTGGCCACCTGTGTCTGGATCTAAAAAACCGCGCGTTAGCCACCCAGCTTTGGGGCACCAACCCGCCGCCGGAGCTGGTCGCCCTGTTACCCGGCGAGCCCAATAACTGGCTCCATGAACTGCAGCAAAGCACCTTGGTCAGCCAAAACGGCAGCACACCATTGGTACTGGACGGCAGCCGCCTTTACCTGCGCCGCAACTGGGCCCGGGAAGTGGCCGTGGCCGACGCCATCGAGCAAAAACTGGCCACCGTCAATCCACTGCCTGAAGCCCCCCTGCGCGAAGCCCTGGCCAAATTATTTCCCGGTTCCGACAACCAGACCGACTGGCAACAGGTGGCTTGTGCTTTGGCCAGCCGCAGCGGGATCAGCATCATTACCGGCGGCCCCGGCACCGGCAAAACCACCACAGTGGTACGCCTGTTAGGCCTGCTGCAAAGCCTGGCAATGGCCGATAACCAGCGCCTGCGTATTCGTCTCGCCGCTCCCACCGGCAAGGCTGCGGCACGGCTCACCGAATCCATCGGTGAGCAGGTAGGAAAACTCCACGTGGACGCCACCGTACGCGATGCCATTCCCACCGAAGTGACCACACTGCACCGTCTACTCGGCACCCGGCCAGACAGCCGTCACTTTCGCCATCATGGGGATAATCCACTGCACGCAGATCTGGTAGTGGTGGATGAAGCCAGCATGATCGACATGGACATGATGGCTTGCCTGTTGGAAGCCCTGAGCCCACACACCCGGTTGATTCTACTCGGCGATAAGGACCAACTGGCCAGCGTGGAAGCCGGTGCCGTGATGGGTGACTTGTGCCGTCATGCCCACGAAGGTCGCTACAAGCAACGTACTATCGACTTCGTTAACAATACCTGTGGCGCGGATATCAGTGACTATCAGGAGACAGACCAGAACCCAGGCAACGCCCTGGCGCAACAAACCGCCATGTTGCGCACCAACTGGCGCTCCAAGGACAGCCCCGGCATCGGCGAACTGGCGCGGGCAGTAAACGAAGAAAACCTGCCGCAGGTGCGCAAGAGCTTTCAACACTACCCGGACAGCCTGTATCGCCAACACCTGAGCAGCGATAGCCAGCAACTGGAAACCCTGCTGCTCAACGGCAGTAATGATCACACAGGCCTACGGACACTGTTTAGTGCGGTAGCAACACCGCCTGCACAGCGACACGATTTCGATGATTGGGCCGCCGGCCTGCTCAAACAGCTCACCCACCAGCAACTGCTCAGCGGCCTGCGCAGCGGCCCTTTCGGGGTAGAACAACTCAATCAACGCATCACCCACCACCTACAACAACAGGACCTGGCGCCGGAACGGGAATGGTACCCCGGTCGCCCGGTGATGATGACGCGCAACGATTATCAGCTGGGGTTAATGAATGGCGATGTGGGGCTGACGCTGCCCTTACTTGAGACCAGGAAGGGTACCGCGGAGCTGCTGTTAAGAGTGGCGTTCCAGTTGCCGGACGGGCGCATCAAGTGGGTCTTACCCAGCCGCCTGGACGGGGTAGAAACCGTCTACGCCATGACCGTGCACAAATCCCAAGGCTCGGAATTCAAGCATACCCTGCTGGTATTACCCGATGCCCCCCACCCCCTGCTTACCCGAGAGTTAATCTACACTGCCGTCACCCGGGCTCGGGATCGCTTCACCTTGCTGGAATTCGGCAAATCGGCCGTGCTGGACAGTGCGGTGAAAAAGCGGACTTGGCGGGCATCGGGGTTAGCAGAGAGGTTGAGTTAAAAGTGTAACGTTGAAAAGCGCGAAATAGAGGCCTACCACACGGCGGGCGTGTACCGATGTACCCGCACTGGCCAGAGACATTTTCTCCGGCCAGAGCAAAGGGCCTAATCAGCAGCCGCATGGCAGCCGCAATACCCCATTTTTTATGGCAATATTCTTTCGTGTCACGTCCAAATTTTTGCGATATCCAAACATCAAAAAGAAAAAATCAGCCATAAAAATCGTTATGTCACACAGGATTTATTGAAGCATATCCTGCGTGATCACTGACTTACACACTCATGACACCTAAATTATTATCAGGATAATTTTCATAAAAATTATTTTTCTACCCACTGCCCATCCGGCGTTTTCACATACTGGCCTGCTTCCGTTTTATCGATGGCTTTTTGCCCTGCCAGCTTCGCCACCTTATCTAGGGTAATGCCGTTCTTTTTGGCAATTCGCTCATAGGCATCTCTGCGTTTCTGATTGATATCCGCGGCCAATTCCACCGCAGCCGGTGTAGCTTTAACGACTCCCAGATAACCATCCGTTTGTTCACCCACCAGCCCCTGGCTTTTCGCCTCACCTAGGTCCAGCGCAAACGCGGCCATACTCATCAATAGGGCCACCATGGCCAATGCGTATTTTAACATTTTCATAACACCTCCTTAGAACAAGTCGCTATCTTCGCTAAACAACTGATCAATATCCTTTTCCACCTTCAGGCGGATTTCATGATCAATCTTCACATTCAGGTTAATGGTGATGGGTTCTTCCGGTGCTTTCAGGGCCACCGTAGGCGTGCAAGCCGCCAACAGACACCCGGCCAGCAACATCGTGCCCAGCCCGACTTGTTTCATCATTGATTCTCCGTGCGCAGTTGTTCGGTGATTTCATCGCCGATACGCAAGCTACGCATCAGCGCCAACATGTTCTCTTGGTGCGTGTAGTTAAACACCACCGGCAGATTATTTCTCTGTGGGTTTTCGCCTTTGATGGTAATCTTCGCATCCAGCCAACCGGCTTTATTCATCCCCATGCGAGCCTGAAAATCGCTAATCAGCAAGGTACTAAGGCTATCCAGCGCCAGCTTCACCGCCTGATTCGACTCCGCCATGCTTTGTACGCTGGACGAAGCAGGAATGATCAACGACAGCGGCCCCTCGTTAGCCAGCCGCCCCTGCTCGATAACCATAAAATCCTCACCCAGTTGCAGCGGAACATACCCCCCTACTCGCCCGGCCAGCAACACTGGCGACGGGTTCTGCAACGCCGCGACTTGGGCTAGATCAATGCGACTGATCACTACCGGCTGAGGCCGAGCAGAGGGCCAGTCCAGCGACGGAGAGCGCAAATAACCACCGAGCAGATTCGCGCGAAGATCGGTAACATTCCACTGTGACAGGTCACTCTTCACGGTTAACGCCAGGTCGGTCATTGGCGTACCGATATCCAGAGTGTGCACCGTCACCGGCCCCGTGCTGCTGATCTGAATATCACCGTCATGGTATTCACCATGGATCTCAGCCGCAGCACCACGAGCGGTGACGCTGCCCCAGTCCAAGTCTGTCTCGATGAGAGTAATATCGCCACTGGCTTTCAGCGTTTTTCCCCATTGCCAGTGACCACGCCCTTCCAGCTGCCCTTGCCGTGGCGTGACGTCCAAGCCGACGCCCATGGCAGGGGTCAGCGCGCTACGCAGCGCCATCGCCCCTTTCGCCCCCCCGTTACCATCAAGCGTGGCGTTGGCCCACAGGTCACTTTGCCACTCGCTAACCGTTAACCGGCTCTGAATCTGGTCGCCTTCCACCGTCGCGGTTCCCGATATCGGCGGCAAACGCCAGCGTGCCGCCAGCAAGCCCTCGCTGTCGATGGCCAGGTCGCCGCTGATGCCCTGTTCATTGATCCGCAACGGCCCCGTTGCACTCAACGATAAAGGCCGGATCAAGACCTGCCCGATCAAACCTTCAGAGATTGATGCCTGACTCCCCGCCGCCACGCTGACAGTGCCATCCAGCAGCGACCAAGGCGCCTTAACCGTCACCTGCCCACCCTGTTCAAACTGCGGCAAGACGGTGTTTGCCTGCAGGGTGCCGGCCCAACCGGCACCAGACTGGGCAAACGCCAGGCTACCCTCTAGCGGGTAACCGGACAGACTACCAGCCACGCTAGCCTCGGCACCGTATGGTGCCTGTTGCAAGGTATCCACGGGCAACCGAAAGGTCAGCTGGTCACTCCCTTGTCGTGCGCTCAGCGTGAGTGGAGCCCCCTCCAGGCCGTGGCTACCGACCACGCCTTGCCAGGCCCCTTGCCACTGGTATCCCTGCCATTGGCCATGCAGCGCCACATCGCCAGCCCACTGCCACTCTATCGCTGCCAGCGGATCGTCGTCTGCCAGTGCCCACTGAACCTCACTGGCACCGGTGGTTACTTTCAATCCTTGGTAGCCCAACGCCAACGGCAACGCTGTGACCCCAGAGCGGGCCATGGGTATCTGCAAGGGCTCCTGCCACTGGGCAGTGACTGCTTGCGGCAAAGTCAGGGAGGCGGGCTCAAGCACCAGCAGCCGATCCTGCCAGTAAAATGCCACTTCTCCCTCCAGGCTTTCGCCCTGCAATCGCAGCATTCCCCGCCCCTTTTCAATCGCCTGAGGCGAGTCTGCGCCATCTTTTGGTTCACAGTTTTCGGGCGGCACGCAGTGAGTGGCTGCCTGCAACGTCACGGAGCCAAGCGGGCCGGCCAACGCCAGCGCCACTTTTGCCCGAGCTAATGCCACGCCATTGCCGGAAACACTAAGAGGCTCTGCTGCCGTCAGCTGCCAGTCACTATTCAGCG
>Ga0115549_1000898_pt1 | contig 18900 bp, 20 predicted proteins | sample COGITO_mtgs_1004_2_FD_87176 | JGI IMG/M metagenome (GOLD analysis project Ga0115549, IMG submission 87176) | Pelagic marine microbial communities from North Sea - COGITO_mtgs_100430 | ecosystem: Environmental > Aquatic > Marine > Epipelagic | place: Germany:Helgoland, sampling site Kabeltonne...
CCTGCGCCACGGAGAGCTGGCCATTGTGCCGGTGAAATATGCGGTACGCTTTCGTCACGACGGCCGTATCCAGTCAACCGGTGCACCCTGGGAAGGCCCCTATGCGCCGTCCATCGACCAGGTGATCCAGTATGGGGGCGAAGGCTTTGCTCGCGCATGCGGGGCCATTCTATTTTCCGGAATGGGCAACGACGGTGCTATCGCCGCCCCGCGTCTGGCAGCCACTGGCTGCCCGGTATGGGCACAAAGCGCAGAAACCTGCGCGGTCAGCAGCCAACCGGATTCGGTACGCGAAACCGGCTGCGTGAGCTTTAGCGGCTCACCAGAACAACTTGCACTACAACTGGTGGAACGAGTAAGAAGGGAACTGACACAAAACCCATTCCCAAAGCATCCAGAGTATTAACAACCGTAACGGCTCGTGCTCGGCCCCGCAGCCCGCGACGAGAGACACGATGACAAAAGAAGGAACAGCACTATGGCGCAGTTGCCCTCCGATATTTCCAGTCTGCTGATCCCTATGCAGGGGCGCCCTTGGCTGGTGCCCAATATTGTGGTGGCTGAGGTGATTCCACTGCGCCAACCAGATCGTCCTGGCCATGGACCGGAGTGGCTGCTGGGTTGGCTAAGTTGGCGCGACCAGCAAATCCCGCTGCTGTCATTCGAAAAACTCAACGAGTCAGGCCAGGTCACCATTGGTCAGGATGCTCGTATAGCAGTGCTGAATACGGTGACTAGCCAAGTACCCTTTTATGCCGTGATAGTGCAAGGGATTCCTCGTCTACTGAAAGTGAGCAAAGATGACCCGGTGGAAGAACCGATGGATACCGGACCTGCTGAAACCATGTACATTCAGGTCGGTGGCGACCTAGCGGTGATTCCTGATCTAGACGCCATTGAAGGCGCCGTGGCGGGGCTGCAGAAACCGGCATGATTGATCGTGACAGACTGGCCGCTTTGGCAGCAGAAGACGCCGCCTACCCACGCCGTGGGCAAGCATTCCGCAACCGGTTTGCGACTCCTCACCACGGCCTCGGTGCTTTTTTGCGCTGGCAATGGGACTCCCGAGGGCGCTTCCCGGCGCACCAGTCTTTCCCATTACACAGGCCCGACCCGGAGCAATTACACAAGCCAGGGAATCGGCCTCAAATCACCTGGATCGGTCACGCTACCTACCTGTTCCAGCACCGTGGCTGGAACCTGCTCACCGACCCGGTGTTTTCCGACCGCTGCTCACCCTTTAGCTTTGCGGGGCCGAAACGGGCGGTACCGCCGGCGCTGACCGTGGATCAGCTGCCCGACATCAATGCGGTACTGGTATCGCACAACCACTATGACCATCTGGATAAAGCCTCGGTAACAACATTACAGAAGCGTTTCGGTCGCGATATTCTTTGGTTCGTCCCACAGGGCATCGCTTCCTGGCTGCGCAAACTGGGGGTGGAAAGAATCATTGAGCTAGGCTGGTGGCAAAGTGATTACCACGGCGAGGTCGAAGCGTTCTGTTTGCCCGCCCAGCACTTCAGCGGACGCGGCCCTAACGACCACAACCAAACATTGTGGTGCAGCTGGCGCCTGAATTTCCCGGATTTCAGTCTCTATTTTGCGGGCGACACCGGTTATGCGACATTATTTAACGAAATTGGTCAGGTATTCGGGCCGGTAGATCTGGCATTATTACCCATTGGTGCCTATGAGCCGCGCTGGTTTATGTCCCCTGTGCACATTAATCCGGCGGAGGCGGTAAAAATTCACCAAGATATCCAGGCGCGTCAATCCCTTGCCATGCATTGGGGCACCTTCGTACTCACTGATGAACCCATGGATGCACCGCCAAAAGCCTTGGCCAAAGCACTCTCAGAGCAGCACATCGAACACGTACATTTTCGGGTCCCGCAACACGGGGAAACCCTGACTATTGAATTAAAACATGAATAAACAATACCAGGGCCGCCGCCTGTGGCTGGTGATCCGTCTACTTGCTTGGTTACCGTTACCCTTAGCCACCGCCTTAGGCGCCTTTGTAGCCACACTGATAACCTTAGCCCCGCTCCGTTACGCCAGCGCCTATCGGGTAGTGCTCATTAATTTGCTCGCAACACACTCAGACATGACCCTATCCGAGGCCAAACGCATCGGCCGCCGCAACATAGTAGAGCTGGGCCGCACGCTCACCGAATTCAGCCATGTCTGGCACCGCCCGGTCCAGGAAACCTTGGCCCGAGTTACTCATATCCACGGCGAACAAGGCTTTCTGGATGCCTGTGCTAGTGAGCGCCCCGTCCTCATTCTGTCCTTGCACCAAGGAAGCTGGGAAATCAGCAACTTGTATTTGGGCGACAAGGGCGACCGCGACAAAACCCTGATCATGTACCAGCCCCACCCGGCCACCTTAATGGATGCCATGGTCAAGGCGGCCCGAGAACGAACTGGCTCCATCCTCATCCCCGCCAATCATCAGGGGGTCAAAAAGGCACTGGCGGCCATAAAGGCCGGCGGCACCCTAGGCATCCTCTCCGATCATAACCCGGGGAATCGAAGCAATCCGACGGTTCCATTTTTTGGCTATGACGTGCCCACCTCAGCACTGATCGATAAGCTGATACAGCGCTATCGGCCCCATGTATTTATCGTCTCCTGCATCCGTAAGGGTGGAGTAAAGGATATCCAGCTCCATTTCGAAGAGGCCCCGGAAATCGAACAGGCCAGCGATACCATCGAGATTCTCACCGCCATGAACGCTGGCCTGCAGCGCTGTATTGAGCGCAACCCAAGCCAGTACCAGTGGACCTACAAACGCTTTAAATGGGGCCCGCGCGGTCGACGCAACTGGTACCGACACTCCCTGCAATTACTCAAACGCATTCAGCAAGGGGAAGACCGTAAGGTTTTCGGCTTGCACCCTGACACTGACAAGGATCAGTGAAACACTCTTAAGCATAGGATAATCTTCTGCACGTAAACTTCGGTTAGCAAATAGGCAGACACTATGGCAACGGGACCGGCAAACTGGCACCGATTACATAAAGGGCTTCACTGGCTAGTGGTTTTGCTACTGGTGATGGTCTGGGGCGCCGTAGAGCTTCATGAGTTCTACGAGAAAAGCGATCCCATGCGCGAATGGTGGAAAATGCTACATTTCTCCTTAGGGCTAACTACCTTAGTCGTTATGCTAATTCGGCTTTATGGTCGTGCCCTTTACCCTGGACCTACACCGATGGGTGCTGCCTGGCAGCGTCACTTATCCGGCCTTGTGCATGGGCTGCTATACATCGTCATCCTGGCCATGCCACTCAGCGGCTTTGCCATGCGTCAGCTTGCTGGCAAGAGCATCGAAATTTTTGGCGCTCTCTCGGTACCTCAACTGGTAACGGTGAATATGGATCTAGCCAAGCAGATCGCGTTCATACACAAAGAGGTGCTGTGGACCATTCTGCTAACGCTGATTGTTATTCATATCGCAGGGGCACTGTGGCACCATTTTATCGACAGAGATGCAACCTTACAGCGCATGCTCCCAGGCAAACACGACGACACCCTGTAGCGACCCCTATCTTCTAACTCAGTGCACTCCAGGAGAGTCTGCAGGCAAGTCTTGCCCATTCGACTGCAAACACTTTCCTGCAACACGGAGAACCCAAACCCCTAATTTTACCTTGCCGACCCCGGCTTTTCGGTTGGCCTAAAAGCAAGCGCAGACCATATCGGCCTGGCCACGCGTTCGAAACAGTGCTGGCCACTGCCAGTGACTCAATCACCTATCGTGCTTCGGTGGTTACGGCTGACAGGAAAAGCGCCCCTCGGCTATCCGGATATTCTGGAGAGTGATCATCGGCCAGTGCGGCGATGCTGATCAGCATCGCCGCCTTGCAACAATTCATCAAGGCAACAACTGCGCCCGTCTCCCTGCGCGTTTTGCAAAGCTCGTAAACCCGCCTATCATTGGCTGGAAATCCATTGCGCAAGCAACAAAGCCTGATTACCTGCACTGCAGTATGACTGGGCCATGAAACCGACACCCTATTTTTGCCCCTAGAGAGGCTCGCATGACTATCAAGAATGACAAGGTCATCACCTTGCATTACAGCCTGTTCAACGCCGAGGATGGCAGCGAAATCGAAAACTCCCGTGAAACCGGTGAGCCCATGGCCTATCTGCATGGTTACAACAACATCATCAAGGGTCTTGAATCTGCGTTGGAAGGCAGAGCCGTCGGCGACAACGTAGATGTGACCGTCAAGCCGGCAGACGCCTACGGCGAATACGACAACACTCTGTTTCAGCGTATCTCCCGCAAATACCTTAAACACGCCGGCAAGCTGGCCCCTGGCAAAGTCGTTACCGTCTCCACCGACGAAGGGCCCCGCATGCTCACCGTTTTGAAAGTGGGCCTGAAAACCGTAGACGTGGACGCCAATCATCCGCTGGCGGGACAGACCCTGCGCTTCGCCGTGGAAATCACCGATATCCGCGATGCCTCCGACGACGAAATAGCCCACAAACACGCTCATGGCGTTGGCGGGCACCAACACTAAAAGCAGCTTCAGGCACCGAGCGGCAACGCGGGGGTAACCTTTCCTGTTTGATTGCGCTTACCCGCCTTTATCGTTAATCGAGGGCAGAGCCATAGACTTAGAACCGCGTTGTAGCGTGTAGCTTGCCGCTATCTCATTTTCAGCCTTTTCCTGCCGACGTACCTGCCATCAACGTGCTATCTTTGTGCATCAGAAAATGCAAAGGAACACAGGCATGGATCTTCCGGAGTACAGTTACTGGATCATCGCCGGGCTAGCGTTGGTAATTGGCGAATTTGCCATTGCCGGTCTAGTGGTCATTTTCTTCGGAATCGCCGCACTGCTGGTAGGTAGTCTCAAATTTCTCGGCTTACTCAACGACACCACGTGGGAACTGACCATCTTTGCCGCTATAAGCGTACTGCTGTTGGTGTTTGTGCGCCGCGTGCTTAATGACAAACTCATGGGGCGCGAACGGCAACGGCAAGGCGAAGAAGACAGCGCCGGCTTGGTAGGCCACCGTGCCACCGTAGCGGAAGCTTTTGCCAAAGGCACAGGCACCGTTAACTACCGTGGCGCTCGCTGGCAGGCTCAGTGCAACCAGCCCCTTAACCCTGGGGATATGGTTCGCATCACCCAGCACGAAGGGCTCTGGCTGACAGTAGAGCCTTGGCCAGTGGTTTCGCCGCAAGCACCCCCAAGGGACTGACGACGCAATCAGTCGAATATACCCTTTGCTTCGCAACTTTTACTTTTAAAACAATAAGGAACTGTATCCATGGCTGGTTTGATTATTTCCGGATTGCTCGCTCTCGGCGTTGTTGTTCTGCTCTTTATGGTGATTCGCATCGTGCCTCAGCGTGAGGTATATGTAGTGGAGCGGCTAGGCAAGTACCAGACATCTATGGATGCAGGCCTGCATTTCCTAACACCCTTTATCGATCGCGTTGCCTACAAGCATTCACAAAAAGAAATTGTTCGCGACGTACCTCGTCAGAGCTGTATCACCAAGGACAACATCGAGGTCTCCATCGACGGCGTCATGTATCTTCAAGTGGTGGACCCGAAAGCGGCCAGTTATGGCGTGGACGATTACGTCATGGCCGCCCAACAGCTGGCTCAAACCACGCTGCGTTCCGTGATCGGTAAAATCGACCTGGACAAAACCTTCGAAGAACGCGGCGAAATCAACATGGAAGTGGTCCGTGCTGTAGATGAAGCCGCACAACCGTGGGGTGTCAAAGTCCTGCGTTACGAAGTCGCCGACATCAACCTTCCCGTCTCCATCAAAGATGCCATGGAAAAACAAGTTCGTGCCGAACGTGAACGTCGCGCCGTGGTTGCCGAATCCGAAGGTGAACGCCAGGCAGCAATCAACCGTTCCGAGGGTGACCGCCAGGCGGCGATTAACCGCTCCGAGGGTGAAAAGCAGGAGATGATCAACATCTCTGAAGGTGAAAAAATGAAGCAGATCAATGAGGCCGAAGGGCGCGCACAGCAAATCGAACTAATCGCCAAAGCCACCGGCGAAGGGCTGCGCCAGGTTGCCGCCGCCGTGAAAGAAGACGGCGGCCAGGAAGCCGTTAGCCTGCGCATAGCAGAGCAATACGTTACCGCCTTCGAGAAAGTCGCCAAAGAATCCACCACCATGCTGCTGCCTCAAGGCCTCAGCGACATTGGCGGCACCGTCGCCAGCTTGCAGAAGGTTCTCAAAACCGTGGAAAAAACCCCGGCCTGATCTGTCTACCCCCGGTCTTGGGAGTCGCTAGAAACTCCCAAGACCGGGCAAGCCCCGCTCGCTCTTTCGCGAGGCTTGCATTCGCGCCCTATCATCCCGATATTCTTAAGTCCCATCACAAAGTTTCAGGAGTCTCCATGTCCCGCCATTTTGAAAAAGCCGACGGCCTGTTCGAGCACCCGGATGACGCGACCCAAGAATATCTTTTCAATCAGACAATGCTGCGTATTAAAGACCCGAAAGCAAGCCTGGATTTTTATACCCGAGTGCTCGGCATGCGCCTGGTGCGCAAAATTGATTTTCCCGAGATGAAATTCAGTCTTTATTTTCTTGGTTATCTGAGTGAAGAAGAAGCGGGCGGGGTCCCGAAGGACAATGATAAACGACTAACCTTCACCTTTGGCCGTGAAGCCATGTTGGAGCTGACCCACAATTGGGGCACCGAAGATGAGCCTAATTTTTCCTACCATGATGGCAATGCAGAACCCCAAGGCTTCGGTCATATCGGCATCACCGTTCCCGATGTCTACGCCGCCGCCCACCGCTTTGAAAAAATGGACGTCACTTTCGTCAAGCGCCCTGATGACGGCAAAATGAAAGGGCTCGCCTTTATCAAGGACCCTGACGGTTATTGGATCGAAATTCTTCAGGCCGACATGATGGAGAAACAACAGAAAAACGACTGAAAGATGTCACTTTTCTGACAGCAAAATTGTTTTTTTGCTTTCCCCTCTAACTGTCTCGTATTGTGTAAGCTTTGCACTTCTTGACCAAGGCCTGACTCCTTTGTCGGGCTCACACTAGGGGATCTCCTATAATGAATTCGTCTTCTCTTCTGACTCTCACACAGCGAAACTTTTGCCAAGCCCGATCCAACCAGCCAGCCCCGTACGGCCCACGTGCTCAAGCATTGCTAGCGCTTGACCAAGGCTGTACCCAGCAGCAAGCTGCAGAAAAAAGTGGTCTAAGCCTCGGCCAAGTGCGCTACTGTTTGCGACGTTTCCGGGCCGTATCACTGGATATCTTTGGTACAGAAAAAACGAAGCCCATCGCCCCTCCCCAAGATGAAAGAAAAAATAAAGAAACCGATAAAAAGAAAAATAAAAGTGATAAAAAAGTCAAAAAATTAAAGATCATAAAATCGAAAAACGAAAAAACAGAGAAAAAAATCGACAAGAAAAAACCCAAGACCTCCAATAAAAAAGACAAGAAAGGCGGCAAGAAAAAGGGCAAGAAGAAAAAGAAATAGCCAGAAAAAATCTCCTGTGCACAGGATACACTTGCGCAACACCATGATTAAGCATCGGGGTTTTTCTTGCTGGCGCGTCTTCCACCTTGGGTAGAATTTGGGGCCTTTCTGCTCGCCTTTCTGGCGGGCAGCGTCAATGCCGTAGGGCTTCTGGGTTTTAGTCACCAATCCGTCTCTCACCTGACCGGCACCTCGTCGCTGTTGGGGCTGGCATTGGCCGAGCTAGCCCTGAGCGATGTACTGCACCTACTTTTTACCCTGATGAGTTTTCTTGCCGGCGCCACTCTCAGCGGGCTGCTAATCACCAGCACCGCTCTGAGACTGGGCCGCCATTACGGTTTTTCCCTGCTGATTGAATCTGCTCTGTTGCTCCTAGCCATGTTGTTCCTGCAACGTGGCAGTGATTTCGGAATCTACCTGGCCTCCATGGCCTGCGGCCTGCAGAACGCCATGGTCACCACTTATAGTGGTTCGATCATTCGTACCACTCACCTCTCAGGGATCTTCACTGATCTGGGCATCATGCTCGGCAACCGCCTGCGAGGCATACCCCTCAACGGTCGCCGACTGTTATTGTTTCTATTACTGATCAGCGGGTTTATTTGTGGTGGAGTCATCGGCACGCTACTGTTTCGCCTGCTGCATTTTTCCGCGTTAGTGGCCCCCGCCATCTTAGCCGCATTGCTGGCAGCGATTTATTGGGGATATAGCCGGCAATATCGCTAAACGTATAAGCAGCAACATGACGAGAAACGTGTAATAAGGCAGACCTTTTCGGGCGTTGGCTTTACCCATCGTTTAACGGGCAGAGCCGCGGCGAATCACCAGGGCGATGCCCCCCAGAATGGCCAGCGAAGCCAGCACCAACCGCAGGCTGAGTCGCTCATCTAGCCAGAATACGCCCGCCAGTGCCGCCAGCACCGGCACACTTAGCTGCACGGTGGCGGCCGTAGCGCTGGCTAACCCCTGCAATGCCAAGTACCAAATCGCGTAACCTGCTCCCGAAGCCAGAGCACCAGACAACACCGCATATACCAACGCCAGGCCCTGTGGCCATTGGCCCGGCCAAGCGAACAGCGCCAACGGTAATAGCCAGATCAATGCCCGCAGGAAATTGCCCGCGGTTTCTGCCGTCGCATCGGCCGCGCCCTTGCCTCGCAGGGAGTACACGCCCCAGGCGGCACCAGCCACCAGCATCAGTATTGCCGCAGTCAACGGTGGTGCCGTCGCGCCGGGCAACATCAATGCCACCAAGCCACTCAATGCCGATATCAGCCCTAGCCACTGGACTGGCGCCAGTCGCTCCCCCTGAAATAAACCGACACCAATCATGGTGGCTTGCACGGCTCCGAACAGCAGCAAGGCGCCCGTGCCCGTAGCGAGCGCCACGTAAGCCAACGAAAATCCGGCGGCGTAGACAAACAGTGCCAGAGCCGAACCGTGATTACCGTGTCTAACCATGGCTTTCAACTGCCGGTCTCGCAGCAGCAAGATGAGCCCCAGCATCACCGCGGCAGATACCAATCGCACAGCCGTAAAGCTGGCGGCATCTATTGCACCTTCACGCAGTGCCAAACGGCAAAACACGGAATTGGCTGCAAAGGCCACCATGGCCAAAGCCGTTAAGACCAGGCTACGTTTCGCAGACATCAACAAACCACACACAATGTAGCCATTATAAAATTAATGACTCTTTGCCACCGGATCATCATTACGGGATTGCAGTGCAATGCCCCGTTAACATTTGCAAGACAAAAACGGTGGATGAAAGTTAAGCTCAGTCATTCTTGTCTAACAGCATTAGAGGGCCTATATAGCAATTACAGGTTGCATGAGGGTCCGCCATTGCATGGCTTCAATATCCAACCAATTACGCAAAGTAGCGGCCTGCTCGCTCAACAGAAAGAAAAGCAAGCAAGCAACGCTACAAACAACGGTTGCCCCAAATAGCGTTGCAAACGGTTGCTTTCGTGTCTTGTGACGGAACAGAGGCCGGGCTATCAACGCTCCAGGCCAACCTCCGGCCAGCGCCAGAAGGTGAAGCGTATCTTCCCTTACCCTTTGTTTATCTTTTACTGCCGACCGTTTATCCCAACCATAGAGCAACAATGTGATAACACTGAGCGCCACTAATGCCACTACCAGAAAATACGAAAACACATACTCACGGCTCAACCACAGCACAGCGCTAAAGAATAATGTCGCGGTAATCATTGCGACCAACACCGCCCCCTCAATTCTGTCCTGCAATAGCAAAGGGAGATGCACCCCTTCTGCTCGCAATCCTTTACCTTTTTCTTGCCGAACGGAGTATCGAACTTTATCACCTACTGCAGGCCTGGCCCGGCTCGCTACAAAAGCGCTAATGTGGGCAAATACCGCATCACCACCATCCGCAGGAGCGATAAAACCATACCCTTTCGCGTCGTCCCACTTAATCAACCTTCCTTGCTGCAATGCCATCATCCCCTCCAAGCCCACAGGGCCGCCAGCAACGCCACCGGGGCGGTTTCCGCTCGCAACACTCGGCTGCCTAACGCGAACGGGCGAAAGCCCGCATCCGCCGCCTGCTGTAATTCATCATCGGAAAAGCCACCTTCCGGGCCCGTCAACAATGCCAGTTCTGTCTGCCCCTGCAAGGCAGCCGCAGAGAAGGGCCTCTCGCCCGGATGGGCTATCAACTTCAGGACGGGAAGATCAGATGCCAACCAGTCACGCAGGCTCAGCACACCCTGCACCACCGGCACTCTGTTCAGCCCACATTGCTCACAAGCACTGATCGCCACTTGCTGCCAATGGATACGTTTCTTTTCCTGACGCTCCCCCTTGAGGCGGACTTCGCAACGTTCCGTGTCCAGTATCACCAGGGCGGCGGCGCCCAGCTCAGTGGCCTTCTGGATCGCATAGTCCATGCGCTCGCCCTTGATCATCGGCAGCGCCACCGTCACCGCCAAAGGAGCGCAGCGGTCTTCAGCGGTGAACGTGAACGGCTCAATGGTGACTGCCTTTTTGCTAATCGCGGTGATACGCGCCTGCCATTCACCACCACGACCGTTGAATACCACCAACTCATCGCCCACCGTCATACGCAGCACCTTGCCGATATGATGGCTGGCGCTGGTGCCCAGATCTTCAGCCTGACCAGCATGGAAGTCCTGATCATCAAAAAAACGGCGCGGCATGGAATCTCCATCACGAATAGGTGCCAGCGGGAAAAACAAAAGGCTACCATACCTGCGCCACGCTCCCGGCGTGATTTTGCCAACCAGATAGATGAGACCCTGCCTATGGGCGAAATTGTACAGTCAGCCTTCCGGCCACCGCTGTGGTTACGCAACCCCCACCTGCAAACTCTGTGGGGGCCCATGGGCCGCACCCTGCCTGAAGTGAAGCGGCGCACTGAACGACTGAACCTTAAGGACGGTGATTATCTATTGCTGGACTGGGCCGGGCCGCAGAGCCAACCCGGGCAGCTCATCGTGATGTTATTGCATGGGCTATCCGGGTGCAGCGACTCCCATTACATGCGCGGCATGCAAAAAGTACTGGCCGAAGCAGGCGTCCGTTCTGTGGCCATCAACAGTCGCGGAGCCAAAGAACCGAACGACACCGCGTTGTGTTACCACGCGGGCGAAGTGGATGATGTGGATGCGGTAATTGACCATGTGTTCCATGAAAACCCCACAGGCCATCGCATTGCCATCGGCGTTTCCCTGGGCGGCAGCCGGCTACTGAACTGGCTGGCCCACCGAGACAACGGCCATCTCAGTGCCGTAGCCACCATTTGCGCCCCCTTGCGGCTGGATATCTGTGCCAACCGGCTGGAGCAAGGCTTGTCGAAACTGTACCGCCAACATCTGCTGAAAAACTTGCTGGGCAATTTCGAAGGGCAGAAAACCCATCTGGACAAGGTAAATCCACCAGAGGCCAAACGGCTGCATCGGCTGAACATGACTGGCATCCGTTCGTTCTGGCGCTACGACGACCAGATCATCGCCCCGTTGTATGGCTTTCGCAGCGCCTGGCACTATTATGCCCAATGCTCGGCCGGTCCCAAGCTGCTACAAATCCGTACCCAGACGTTGATGCTGCAAAATCGGGATGATCCGTTCATGACCCCGCAAACCTTGCCGCGGCAGGAAGAGCTCGGGCCAGCGGTGACATTGGAAGTGAGCGATTACGGTGGGCATGTGGGCTTTGTCGGCCACAAAAGCCAGCGGTACTGGTTAGAACAACGGCTATTGGCGTTTGTACAAGGTTTCGGTGTTCGCTGAAGCTTCGGGTAGCGCCCAGCTGCCCGGAGAGGACAACCCGACAGCATGGCCCAGTAGTAATTCGCTCGTATTATGGGCTGCCCGATAGCGCTCTTTCATTTCCGCCAGGTGATCTCGAGCTTCACCTTTCAGGAAGGGCTCTTCCAGACAAATAATCTGGTACACCCCATGGCGCATCAAGCTCTCATCCAGCTCCTCATTGGCAGCGGCATCCGGGCGCAAACCATGTACCAGGGAAGCCCACGATGACATCAGCACCCAGGTATTGACCATCAAGCCTTGCAACTGCTCATCATCCAACGCCAGTATCCCACTGCTACGCAACTTTTCGTAAATCACTGTCCCGCGTACCAGAATGGCTTCCACAAACTGTTGATAACGGGCTGCTAGAGCGGCCTCCGCGTGCAGAAAATGAGACAGATCGCGGTGAAAAAATCGATACTGCCACATGGACGCCAGCAGCCCTTCGAAATAATGCACCTTCACCTGCCAGCTCAACGGCCCCTGAGGCGCCTCCAGCAAGCTCAGCAATTGTTTTTGGTAACGGTCAAATAGCGCTGACACAATCACGCCCTTGTTTCGAAAGTGGTAATACAGATTGCCTGGGCTAATCCCCAGCGCCTCGGCAATGTGGTTGGTGGTCACATTGCGCTCTCCCTGCCGATTGAACAGGACCAGGCTGGTTTCCAGAATACGCGCTTTTGTGCTGGTCATAAGAGGCCAAATGTGGTCTTTCTGATACACGATGTTGACTCTTAGAGTAATTACTCTAAAAATCAGACTCAAGATTAATTTTTAATCACCTATCATACATAACTATCGAACTCGGGAGGCGAGGACCATGGTCGCCGAAGTAAAAGATCTGCACAGAAACAATCCAGACATCGCCCGCTTGCAGAGCATTTTCACTGCTCAAAAAGCCGCATACCGTCAGAACCCTTACCCTAGCGCCGAACAGCGTCTTGAGTTAATCAGCAGGCTCAAGCCATTGCTGATCGATAATATTGATGCTTGGACCGACGCTCTGAACAACGACTTCACCACCCGTGCTGCGGATGAAACCAAACTCGCAGAAATCATGATGACCCTAGAAGGGCTGAAATACACCACCAAGAAACTGCGCAAATGGATGAAGCCCTCCAAGCGTCATGTGAGCGCCATGAATTGGCCGGGCAAAACCTGGGTGGAATATCAACCGCTCGGCGTGGTGGGCATTATCGTGCCCTGGAACTATCCGGTGCAGCTGGCAGTCGTGCCGCTAATTACGGCTCTGGCCGCCGGTAACCGGGTGATGATCAAGATGAGTGAGGCCACCCCTCGCACTGGCGCGCTGCTGGAAAAATTGATCACCAACATCTTCCCGCAGGAACAAGTTGCCGTGATCAATGGCGAAGTGGATATAGCGCAGGCTTTCTCTGAGTTGCCTTTCGACCACCTCCTTTTCACCGGCTCCACGACCATTGGCAAGCACATTATGCGCGCGGCCTCTGCTAACCTGACTCCAGTCACCCTGGAACTGGGCGGCAAAAGCCCCTGCATCATCGGCCAGGACTTCCCCATGAAGGACGCGGCCGAACGTATCGCCTTCGGTAAATGCTTGAATTCCGGGCAAACCTGTGTAGCTCCAGACTACATCCTTTGCCCAGAAAATCGCGTGCAAGAATTTGTCGACACATGGAAAGCCCAGGTTACCCAGTCCTACCCGACCATGGTGAACAACCCGGACTTCACTGCCATTGTGAACCCCCGCCAGCAAAAACGGCTGTTGGGTTATCTCGACGACGCCAAAGCCAAAGGCGCAGATGTAATTGAGATCAACCCGGCTAATGAAGACTTCAGCGGTAGCCAGAAGGTGCCACATACCTTGGTACTGAATGTGAACGACGACATGGACATCGCCCAAGACGAGATCTTCGGCCCACTGATGATTGTCGTGCCTTACAAAACGCTGGATGAGGCCATCGAATACGTGAACGACCGGCCCCGCCCGCTGGCGCTGTACTATTTCGACTGGAATCAGGACAACTGCAATCGTGTGCTCAAGAACACGCACTCCGGCGGCGTATGTCTGAACGACACCATCTCTCATGTAGGTGTAGATGACATCCCCTTCGGCGGCATCGGCCCGTCTGGCATGGGCGCCTACCATGGCCCGGAAGGTTTCCAAACCTTTTCCCAAGCCAAAGGCATTTACAAGAAAGGCAAGATGAACGCCACCAAATACATACTCCCTCCCTACGGGCGCAGTATCCATAAACTCATCTACAAGTTTCTGCTGAAATAAAAGTAATCGTAAACTGCAGGAGCGCCGTTAACGGCGCGATTCAAGCTTAACCCGGTGCCCTTTACCACAAAGGGCACCGGGTTGAGTTGTCCTATCGCGCTGCTCCCGCACTACAAATCACAACTATTACAAAAAAGAGTGCGCTATGGATCAGGGAATCAATCGCCGCAGCTTCCTCAAGCTCAGCGCCGCAGGCAGTGCCGTGCTGGCCACCGGTTCCGGACTGGCCTTGCTTACCGGGTGCTCCAGTAACGACGGACCTGCAACCGGCTACAAACACTTCCGCCAGCAAGACGTAGACCTGCTTACCCCGCTGGTGGGCGCCGTGCTCGGCCCTGCCCTCACTGACGTGGGCGCCACCGCCGAAGACGGCATGAAAGCCTTCGATGACCTACTCGAAGGCGGCATGCCCGGCACCCGGGCTGCGCTATTCCAGGTGCTGGATCTGATGCAACTGGGGGCCGCTCGCTGGTATATCACCGGCACTTGGGCCAGCTTTGCCGATCAAAGTGAACAAGAAATTAAGCAAACCCTCACCGAATGGTCCGCCAGTGAGCGAAGCCTGTCACGCATGGCCTTTAAAGGGCTGACCCAACCAATCCATATGGCTTGGTATGTAAAACCGGTCGCCGCTCGCAGCACCGGCTATCCCGGCCCGCCCCAGAAAATTATTGCCTAACACGCGCCGCTTGCGGCCTTTATCGCGTGTACTGCTAGCCAAAGAAAAAGGATAATGCCATGCAGGATCTCTCTACCCTTACTATTAACGTGAAAGACCCGTGGAAAAACCCAGCCAACGGCTGGGATGTCATCGACGGGCGCACCATCACCGACAACCGCACTTTAGAAGCCGATGTCATCATCGTAGGCACAGGTGCCGGCGGCGGTGTTAGTGCAGAAATACTCAGCCAGCGCGGCCTCAAAGTCATACTGGTGGAAGCGGGCAAACTGAAAAGCTCCGACGACTTCAAACTGGATGAAAGTCAGGCCTACCGTGACCTCTACCAAGAGGGCGCACTACGCGCTACCAAAGATGCCGGCATGACGGTGCTGCAAGGGCGCACGGTGGGCGGCACCACCGTGGTTAACTGGACGAGTAGCTTCCGCACCCCCCAGAAAACCCTGCAATACTGGCACGATGAATTCGGCGTACAGGGGCTTAGCCAGGCACAAATGGCTCCCTGGTTTCAACAGATGGAAAATCGTTTAAACATAGAAAAGTGGGCCATGCCGCCCAACGCCAACAACGACATACTGAAACGGGGCTGCGATGAGAAAGGCTGGCATTCCGCCATTATCCCCCGCAACGTAAGCGGCTGCTGGAACATCGGTTATTGCGGCATGGGCTGCCCCACCAACGCCAAACAATCCATGCTGGTTACTACCCTTCCCAGCGCTTTAGACCACGGCTCCACACTGATTTACAGTGCTCAGGCCGACACCCTGATCATTGAAGGTGACAGCGTTACTGGCGTGCGAGTGCGGCCACTGAACGATGACAAAGTGCCTACCGGCGCCACAGTAACACTAAAAGGCAAAACCGTAATTGCCGCGGGGGGAGGCATTCAAAGCCCGGCACTGCTGATGCGCTCCGACGCCCCAGACCCGAACGGACTAGTGGGTAAGCGTACCTTCCTGCACCCCACCACCTTCGTCTTCGGTATCTACGACAAAGAAATCGCTCCGTATTACGGCGCCCCACAATCCATGTATTCTGACGAGTTCACGTTCAAACACGGAGTCAATGGACCGGCAGGTTACAAGATGGAAATGATGCCCATGCATCCGGGCCTGTCTGGTGCATTAATGGGCGACTTCGGCGAACGTGCCCGGGAGGAAATCGAACGCCTTCCCAACATAGCCACCGCCATTGCCCTAATTCGCGATGGTTTCCATGAGGATAACCAAGGCGGCACCGTTGAGTTGCGTGATAACGGCGAACCGCTGCTAGATTACCCCGTCAATGACTACCTGCTTGAAGGCGCCAAACGGTCCCACTTGACCATGCTGGAAATGCAGTTTGCTGCTGGCGCCAGAGAAGTACGGCCCAGCCATACCCATGCCAGTTACTACAAAAGCTGGAAAGCAGCCCGCGAAGGCGTGGCGCAGCTCGACTATGCCCCGGTCATCACCGGGCTGGGCAGCGCCCACGTGATGGGTGGGCTGACCATGGGGGCCGATGAAAGCCGCTGCACCGTCAACAGCGACGGTAGCTACAAACACCTCAACGGCCTCTACATCATCGACGGCTCCGTGTTCCCCACCAGCATTGGCGCCAACCCACAGCTCTCCATCTACGGCCTTAGCGCCCGCAATGCCTCAGCATTGGCGGACAAACTGAAAGGCTGAGCCAGCGTCATCATCTCCCTGCTGTGTAGATCCCCTACGCAGCAGGGGGCTTCCTTACCGCCTCTGTGCGGCTTTTTCCTCATTTTCCCTGTCAAAACCTCAGGAAGCAGGCGAAGCCAAGCGCCAAATGAGGTATAAGTGCGGCATGAAAACCCCACAACGTTTACAGCCCCTGGTCGATGACGGACTCGTCGATGAGGTCATTAGCCGTCTGATGAGTGGCAAGGAAGCCGATATTTTTGTGGTTCGCTGTGGCCAAGAGATCCGCTGCGCGAAAGTCTACAAGGAAGCCGCCAAGCGTAACTTCAAAAAAGCTGCCCAGTACCGGGAAGGGCGCAAGGTGCGCAACAGCCGCCGCAGCCGTGCCATGGAAAAAGGCTCCAAGTTCGGCCGCGAGCAGCAGGAAAAGGTCTGGCAAAGCGCCGAAGTGGATGCCCTGCGATTACTCGCCCAGGCCGGCGTTCGCGTGCCCAAACCCTACGACATGCTCGAAGGTGTGCTATTAATGGAGCTGGTCACCGACGACGAAGGCGACGTCGCTCCAAGGCTCAGCGAAGTTGTGATGTCCGCCGAGCAAGCCGAAGAAGACCACGCCCTAATGATGCGATACGTGGTTCGCATGCTCTGCGCCGGCATCATTCACGGTGACCTGTCAGAATTCAATGTCCTCGTGGACGATTATGGCCCGGTGATCATTGACCTACCCCAGGCCGTGGATGCCGCCGCCAACAACAACGCCGAGGCCATGCTGTATCGGGATGTGGATAACATGACCCGTTACTACGGCCAATACGCACCGTCATTGCGCGGCAGCCGCTACGGCCAAGAAATTTGGGCCTTATATGAAAGCGGTGAACTGGAGCCAGACAGCGAACTCACCGGCCAGATGGACGATGATGATCACATTGCCGATGTAGATGATGTATTGGCAGAAATCAAAGCCGTCTTCGAGGAAGAGCAAGAACGCCGCGAGCGGCTAAACGACAGTTCAGAGGGCAGCGATTACTGAACGCCTCTGAACTTACCGTTTCGGCCGCCGCCCAGGTTTCCTGTTACGATCCCCCATCGGCTAATACAGCATGCCATTGCCGGGGAACCCGGGGCACATCAGCCTCAGTGTCTCGCCCGTCATGAAGACCCAACGTCTGGCCATCATTGCTCCGTTCTCCGAGATAACCCGCCGGCTGCGCGGAGGCCAGTGACAACCTCATCAGCAACACCCTCACCTAAACTCACAGGGCAATCTCCATGTCACGGAAACGAACCCTCAATGAAATTTTCACGCCTCCTGAAATCACCTCCGAACGGTCACCGCCGAGAGACCCCGCCGGTGCCATGAGCAGATAAATCAACGAGGGATACGGCTACAATACGCAGCTATCAGCTCGGCCAGCGCAAAGAAAAAGGCGGTTTCATGCTTTTCAGGTCCATGATGCCAAACATGCGTGTTTCACCTACCTTACGAAGCACCTCATTAATTAGCAGGTTGTCATACACCATGGTCGCCGTGGCCACGCCCCGGTAGGTGATGGGTCGCAAACGCTCGGCGGACTTGCCGTCAGATAGCAATGGCAATGCTCACTGAAACATGTGGCCAGCAAGCGTCGATTTCAGAAACGGCATGGAAACGATCAGCACCGTTCCCAGCATGACCAACAACGGTTCCGCGAGGTTAGGCATTCGAATACCAACGGTATGCGCATATTCTTCGCTCTCGGAGGACTTGCGCTGCCAATAACAAAGCTCCAGCGCCCCATCCAAAAGATGGCGGATTTCGAACCCGTCCCCTTTCTACGGGCCGGCATGAAATCCGGCACTACCGACCCCAGCACTTCGACAATGAGGGGCCACCCGCCACACCTATCCTTGCACAACAACCTGACCCAGGTGGAACGGCCCCGCCAGCAATAGTGCCGCCTTGTGGTTATTCAATGGGTATATGCTGGAAGACATTGATTTGGCCAATCCCTCCAGCATCAATGGGCGCCAGTGAACAGGACGCCAACTCTCTGCAGCCTGCACCCTAATCCAGCCCGCGGGCGCCTAGCGCTCGGGGCTCGGGGCTCGGGGCTCGGGCGAGTTGGCTTATGTTAATCGTGGCGAGCCACCCCACTGAGATCATCCGCATGGCGGCCACCGCTAACGTAGCCTCGCTGACGTTGCTGACCCTGGACGGGTAATCGCCAGACAATCCTCAAACAAGCGGTATCAGATTGCTATAGCCAAAATGAAAAGGTCATTAAAGTGAGCACCCGGCATTACCGCCAGAAATATACAGAACCCAAGGAAGTCTATGGAAAACTTCTTCCATGCTCAGCAGAATTCATCAGCCCGTTTCAGCTGCAATTGCAAGACAGCTGTGTGGCCAATGGGCGTGAAAAAGAAAAGACGGAGAGGAAAGAAAATCCCGCCAACCCTGAGGCATGGCGGGATGAAAAATTATAACGACAGAGTAGATTCCACGTCCTGACAGTTACGGCGAGCCAACGCCA
>Ga0115549_1000912_pt1 | contig 18717 bp, 18 predicted proteins | sample COGITO_mtgs_1004_2_FD_87176 | JGI IMG/M metagenome (GOLD analysis project Ga0115549, IMG submission 87176) | Pelagic marine microbial communities from North Sea - COGITO_mtgs_100430 | ecosystem: Environmental > Aquatic > Marine > Epipelagic | place: Germany:Helgoland, sampling site Kabeltonne...
CACACGTTTGCTTGCCTGATTGTTAAAGAGCGCCTCACCCGTGGCACCGCGCTGCTTCGCGTCGTTGCCCCGTCGAGGAGTGCGCATTCTAGAGAGTTCGCTCCGGGAGTCAAACCCTTTTTCGCACTTTTTTAAAAAAACCTGCTGGCCACCTGAATCCCTCTTACACTGTCCAGAAGGCAGACAGTAAAGCTTACTATTTGATCGTTACGCGAGCAATCTTCTTCTTCCCTGCCTGAATCACGTGACAGTCACCTCGAGAAAACGTCCGCTCTTCATTAATCTGAGCTCCATCCAGATACACAGCACCGCGACCAAAGACATCTTTGGCGGCCTTGCCATTCTGCACAAGGCCAGCCTCTCGGAGCAACGGCAGGATATGAATACTATCCTGCTCCCCCAGACTCACCTCAACCTCCGGCACATTGTCCGGTATCTGGCCCAGCGCAATCTGGTTACCCGCAGATTTGGGGGCCGCTTGCGCAGCCTCAGCGCCATGGAACCGCTCTACCATCTCCAACGCAAAGGCTTTTTTGGCCTCCTGGGGCGAGCCCAGCGTATCGGATTCAGCCTTCAATGCCTCAATGCGCTCATTAGAGCAGCTACTGAGCAGCTCATAATAACGCCAGGTGAGGCTATCAGGAAGCGAGAGCAACTTGCGGTACATCTCACCCGGCGCGTCACTGACTCCAACATAGTTACCCAGCGACTTAGACATTTTTTGCACGCCGTCCAGCCCTTCCAGAATCGGCATGGTCAGGCAGATCTGCGGCGCCTGACCGTAGCTCTTCTGCAGAGTCCGCCCCATTAGCAGGTTGAACTTCTGATCCGTCCCGCCCAGCTCCACATCCGCCTCCAGCGCCACGGAGTCATAGCCCTGCACCAGAGGATAGAGAAACTCATGGATGGCGATGGGCTGATTGCTTTTATAGCGCTTGTCGAAATCATCACGCTCCAACATCCGTGCCACCGTGTATTGACCCGCCAGCTTAATCATGCCGGCCGCACCGACCTCGTTCATCCAGCTGGAATTAAAGGCCACTTGGGTCTTGCTTTCATCAAGGATCTTGAAGACCTGCTCTTTATAGGTCTCCGCGTTACGCAGTACATCCTCTCGACTGAGTGGCGGCCGAGTGGCGCTCTTACCCGTGGGGTCACCGATCATTCCAGTGAAATCCCCAATCAGGAAGATCACTTCATGCCCCAACTCCTGGAATTGGCGCAGCTTGTTGATCAATACCGTATGCCCCAGGTGCAAATCCGGGGCGGTGGGATCGAAGCCCGCTTTCACTCGTAACGGCCGGCCCGATGCCAGTTTTTCTCGCAGCTCTTCTTGCTGGATAATTTCATCCGCACCGCGGGTAATAAGTGCCAATTGCTGATCCACCGTGGCCATGCCTACCTCTAAGTTTCGGACACATTAATGAAAGCGGGACATTGTAACACTTGAACGCGGCCAGAGAAGGCAGGTATCTTTGCAGGTCAGTTTTCGCTGTGCCCCGCGGGCGTGCCAGCCTCTATTTATCCAACTCAGGCCCTCACAGACTCTCAATGAAACAACTTATCTTTGCTGCCGGCAGGCTGGTGCGCCAGTTCCCACGCACTCACTTACTGCTGAGCATGGTATTGCTGGGCGGCGTCATTTTGATCGCCTTTCGTCCAGACAGCACCGAACTCCCCTCGGAACGCATCCAACCCATCGGTTTACCGGAACGCATAGCACCTGCTCCGAGCCCCCAACGCGCCAGCAAACCGGCGCCAGCCACGCCACAGTGGCAAACGCTGACCGTGCAATCCGGGGACAGCCTGTCTTCGTTACTGCACCCGCTAGGCATTGGAGCAGGGCAGGTTCATGCGTTACTCAAAAGTGATGACAAGCTGAAACGGCTCACCCGCTTGCGCCCCGGAGAAGCGCTTGAGGTCAGCGTTGATGACAGTGGCGCTCTCACCAGCGTGCGTTACCACCCCTCGAAAGTTGAAACTCTCACCGCACGACTGACGGACAGCGGCTGGAATGTGCGCCTGAGCCAACGGGAATATCAGAAACAGATCCGCTTCGCCCACGCTGATATTACCGGCTCCCTGTTCTTGGCCGGGGCTGCAGCGGGCATCACCGACCGGCTCACCATGCAACTGGCCAACCTGTTTGCCTGGGATGTGGATTTTGCTCTCGATATTCGCAAAGGCGACCGCTTCCGCATTCTCTATGAAGAGCTCTATCTTGACGGGGAAAAAGTGGGCGAAGGCGATATCTTAATGGCCGAATTCTGGAATCAAGGCCGCCATCTCACCGCCTTTCGCTACGAAACTCTGTCTGGCGACGTGGAGTACCTGAACACCAAGGGCGCCTCCATGCGCAAGGAATTTATCCGTACCCCCGTGGCCTTTTCTCGCATCAGCTCCCGTTTTAACCCTGGCCGCAAACACCCGGTACTGAACCGCATTCGCGCCCACAAGGGCACCGACTATGCCGCCCCTTCTGGCACCCCCATCAAGGCCGCAGGTGACGGCAAAGTCATCTTCGCTGGGGTGAAAGGGGGCTATGGCAACGTCATCATTCTTAAACATGGGCAGATCTACTCCACCTTGTATGCTCATATGCGCAGCTTTGCCAAAGGGATTCGCGTGGGTAAACGAGTCACCCAAGGACAAACGATTGGCTATGTAGGCTCGTCCGGTCTAGCCACCGGCCCACACCTTCATTACGAGTTCCGCATTAACGGCGTACACCGCAACCCGCAAACCGTGCCGTTACCCAAGGCCCGCGGCATAAACGACAACGAGAAAGCAGAGTTCCTGATCGCCGCCAATCGACTGAAGGCGCAGATGACCCTATTCTCTGAAGCCTCCACCTTGGCTAGCAGCGATGTCTTCTAAGACGCTGCCATCCCTGTTTATCGGCTTGATGACAGGCACCAGCGTGGACGGGATTGATGCCGTCCTGGCCAGCATTGGTGACAACTATTTCAGTCTTGTCAGCACCCTGAGCCAGCCCATCCCGGCAAGCCTGCGTGGCGAAATTCTCGATCTGTGCCAGCCCGGCGGTAACGAAATCGACCGGGCCGGCAGCGCCAGCCTGCAATTGGCCCAGCATTATGCCAGCACCTGCCAGGCCCTGCTCTCCCAGGCTGACATTGCGCCTGAGGAAATTCACGCCATCGGCTGTCACGGCCAGACCGTGCGCCACCGCCCACAGATACCCGGCTTCAGCGTACAGCTGGGCTGCCCGGATACTCTGGCAGTCAAAACCAACATCCCGGTGGTCAGCAATTTCCGCAATAAAGACATCGCCCTGGGGGGGCAAGGCGCCCCGCTGGTACCCCCCTTCCACCGACAGCTATTCGCTCGCCCCGATCAACGCATCGCCGTGGTAAATATTGGCGGCATGGCCAATGTGACCCTGCTAGAAAATGACCACCTCATCGGAGGCTTTGATACCGGCCCGGGCAACGTATTGATGGATAGCTGGGTCCAGCACCACCACCAACAGCCCTATGACCGCAACGGCGACTGGGCCGCCAGCACCCAACCCGACTTGGCCCTGCTAAACAGCTTGCTGAACGACCCCTATTTCCGCCTGCCGCCTCCGAAAAGCACCGGCCGAGAGCACTTCAGCCCTGACTGGCTAAACAGAACACTGGCTAATCACCGCCTGACCGCTAGCGCAGTCCAGTCCACGCTGGCAGAACTTACTGCCCGCTCGATCAGTGACGTGCTCGCAGACTTCCAACCGGACCAGGTGTTGATCTGCGGCGGCGGCGCCCATAACCGGCATTTGTTGGAGCGTCTCCAGACGTTGCTAAACACCTCGGTCACCAGTACCGCCGAACAGGGGCTAGAGCCTGACTGGGTGGAAGCCGCCGCCTTTGCTTGGCTGGCCTGGGCGCGCATGGAAGATAAACCAGGGAATGCACCGGTGGTCACCGGGGCATCAAGGGAGGCAATATTGGGACAGATCACCCTACCGTGAGCAAACCACAAGGAGCACAAAAGGTAAGAGCGTAAACATAACTCCCTGCAAGTGTTTCCCGCGCCTACCCTACAAATCGGGCAACGACTAGGCGTAGCTCAGCACACTATCGGCGGCCCCTGCTTCAGGCTCGCCGCGACGTGAAGCTTGAGCCTCAAACCAGCCAGAGCGCAATCATCGCGCAACCGAAGCCCAGCGCCGCTCCAGCAAAGATATCAGAGGGATAGTGGACCCCCAACAGCACCCTCGACAGCCCCACCATCACCGCCAGACCGAGGGCCAGAGCTATCGCCGGTGGGTAGAACACGCAAAGCAATGAAGCCATCACAAAAGCCGCTGCGGTGTGGCCGGAGGGAAAGCTGAAACGGTCCGCCGGCTGAATAAACGCCGACAGGCTTTCCAGCGCATCCGCCGGCCGGGGCCGCTTGATGAGATGCTTCAGCAAAACAAACAAGGGAACCTCTAGTGCGTAAGCCGCCATGGCGGTCAGGGCAAACTCACTACCCCCCAGGCGATCCATCCACCAGATGCATAGAGTCAGGGCCACATAAAACGGGCCATCGCCGAGGCGAGAAACCATCCTCGCCAAACGGGCCCGACGGGCTGCCTGTGGTTGCTGTAGCAACCAGCACATGGCCCGGGTGTCTGCGGCGGTCATTCGTTGAAATGTCGGCTTTGTCGTCATCATGGGTTCAGTATCTACCCGAAAAGCGAAAAAATGTTGATTGAACGGTGAATTTTTTGTGACAGCAGAAGGCTGGGGCACGCAAAAGGCGACACACAAAACCTCAAAGGGACCCAGGAAAAACGGCAGGCTATTGGACCGCTCCAAGTGCACTCAGGAGGCACTTGTTACGTTTTTTTGATGGATAAAGACAACAACTTAAGAGTTTGACCTAGATTGCGAAGCAGCCTAAAAGGCTGAGCAACCAAGGAGGTTTCAACAGCGGCTAGACGGAGAAAGAAGACCCGCAACCACAGGTAGTAGCTGCATTAGGATTGCTGACCACAAAACGTGAGCCCATCAGGCCTTTTTCGTAATCGACCTGAGAGCCATCCAGGTACTGAATGCTCATGGCGTCCACCAACAAGGTGACACCTTCTTTCTCCACCGAGGTATCGTCTTCGTTTACCGCTTCATCAAAAGTGAAGCCATAGGAAAACCCCGCGCATCCGCCACCGGTAATGTACACCCGTAGCTTCAGGTTCGGGTTTCCCTCGTCGTCACGCAGCTCTTTGACTTTGGCGGCGGCGGCATCGGTAAATGAAATCGGTGCTAACTCGGTCATACTCTCGCTATCGGCTGGCATCTGGGCAGAAAAAGTCCGCTCAGGCAGAGAAATGCCTGAGCGAGCTGATTATGTTCCAGTACCCGACCAAAACAGTCAAGAATTATCCGCGGCCGTTTTGCCTGCCACATCCTTGGCCGCTGGCTTATCTGCCTGTTCCGGCTTGGCGATTTTGTTGGCATCCGGTCCCGGTAAATTACGACGCTCGTCATCCAGACGCACCAGCTTTCCATTCACCCGTGCCCCCATGACCATTTCGATCATCCGGTAATATACGTTGCCTTCCACAGACGCTTTTTCCGCCAACTCCAAGTTTTCATTGGCGTGCACATCCCCTTCCACACGCCCATTGATCACCACTTGGGCGACTTGAATTTCGCCTTTCACAACACCGCTTTCGCCGATCACCAGGCGACCGCCATCCTTGCCCACGCTAACATTGCCTTCCACGGTGCCCTGGATGTGCAAGCCACCGGAAAATTCAATATCACCACGAACGGTTGCGCTAGGCGCGATCAGGGTATGGTTACGGTAATCTTGGGACGATGCCCCTGTAGTCACTGCAGTTTTTTTGTCTCGGCCTAGCACACGTCTCTCCTACTGCCATTTTATGGTTTTCTGTGTCTGGTAACGGTTTCTGCCGCCGCTCTCAGCATCCACATCCACCGCCTGCACCGCTACCCCTTCGGGCACCTTAAATCGGCCATTCAGCTCTTGGAAGTAGCGAAACCTGAATTGCGTCTCGCTTCCCTCTTCAAGCCAATCGCGTCCACCAACAATAACCGCTTTGCCATTCTTTTCACCGTGCAGTTGCAGGCTAATATTCCCGGACAGGTATCCCCGGTTATCACCTGATTGGACCAGAACCACTCGATATTGATATTCATCCGTATTGTTATCCTGCTGCACGGTCATTTTTTCAATCTGCAATCCACCGTTAGCCCCTGCCGGCGCCATTACATTCTTGTAGAACAGCACCGCTTCTTCCAGCTCGGCCACCTGATCCTGCAACGCCTTGATCTCCTGGCGCACTTCTTCGCGGGCCTCCAGGGTCAATTCAGAATCTGCTCTGAACACCGCCAGTTCATTACGCGCAGTTTCCAGCTCTGCATCCAGAATAGTGACCTCTCCGCGCAGCCGACGATTGGATTCCGAGGCATCCAGAGCCCCGCCAGCGCCCAGCCAGCCGCCAAGCAAAAATAGCAACACCGCTACCACAACCGACACCAGCGCCCAAAGCCGCCGCCGCTTTTTCTGCTGAGAAGGGCTCACCGGCACCAACATCACATCATCGATGCCCGTGCGATTTTTTGGCTTCCTTGCCATAATTACGGCGCCAGCGGAACCACTGCCAGTCCCGCCCCCTCATCCAAGCCAAACATGATATTCATGGCCTGCACCGCTTGACCGGACGCCCCTTTCACCAAGTTATCAATCACTGACAAAACGACGATCACGTTCTCTTCCCTAGGCTGATGCAACGCAAGCCGGCACATATTGGCGCCTTTCACGAAACGCGTCTCCGGGTGGCTGCCCAGCGGCATCACGTCTACAAAGGGTTCATCGGCATAACGGGCTTCAAACGCTGCCTGAATTTCTTCCAGCGGAGGCGCCGACGCGGTGAGCTGAGCGTAAAGGGTGGCATGAATACCACGAATCATGGGAATAAGATGCGGCACAAATGTAGTGCTTACCGGGCCACCGGCGATATCCGCCAGCCCTTGCTCGATCTCTGGCAAATGCCGGTGGCCACTGGCGCCATAGGCCTTGTAGCTCTCTCCTGCCTCAGCCAGCAACATCGGTACCTTGGCGCTTTTGCCGCCACCACTGGCGCCACTGGCCGCGTTAGCGATCAGCTGATCGGGTTTGATCCAGCCGTTTTCTAACAACGGCAAATAGCCCAGCTGGATCGAGGTGGGATAACAACCGGCGCAGGCCACTAGCCGAGCCTCACGAATCGCTTCGCGGTTCACTTCCGGCAGGCCGTAGACCGCATCCGCCAACAACGCTGGGCAGGCATGGGGTTCCCCGTACCATTCACTCCACAGCTCATGATCGCGCAGCCGGAAATCTGCTGACAGATCCACCACCCGCACACCGGCATCCATCAACTCGGGCATCATCCGCATAGCCACATTATGGGGTGTAGCAAAGAACACCACGTCACAGCCCGCCAGCCGTTTTACATCCGGCGCACTGAAGACCAGATCGGTACGGCCACGCAGAGACGGAAACAGGTCAGCCACCGCCACGCCGGCTTCACCACGAGAGGTAATCACATCCAGTTCAGCATGGGGGTGATTAACCAACAGGCGCAATAACTCAACCCCGGTATACCCGGTACCGCCGACCACACCCACTTTCAGCGGTGCACTGGCTTGTGCTGGCTGAGAAGACATATCCCACTCCTGAACTGCATCAATAAAAGGAAGCCCTGCATGATAGGGGCGCCATCGATCAGCGGCAAGGAAGTCCCCCCCCCCATAACCGTCTCGCCTTCCCGGTTACGGTCACCCGGGCAATTGCCGCTCTGCCTCTTTCCCTCCGCCCATCGACCCGGCTTTTTCGTTGCCACGTTCCGCCGGTTTGTCCTGGGGCTTTTCCAGCGCCATACCCTGACCATCAGAGAGCCGATAAGCTAGAGAGTCATACAGCGGCCGAGGCCAGACAATTTTAGCCACCGCCGCCGACAGTAGCGCCCCCGCCATAAGCGGCAATAGGATATCGTGGCGGTTGCCGGTCAACTCCATCACGATCACAAAAGAGGTAATCGGCCGCTGTATCACTCCGGCCAGAAACGCTGCCATCGCCACCAGCGTTACCCCTACCAGCGACGAGCCAGGAAAGAAACCACCCACCACGTTACCAACACCGGCGCCAGCAGCCAGGCTAGGGGAAAACAGGCCACCGGGGATCCCGGTAAAATAGGACACCAAGGTAGCGGACATTTTCGCCAATGCAAAAGTCCAGTTACCCGGCTGCTCACCGCTAAGCAAGGTAGACGCTTGCTCATAGCCGCTACCATAAGTAGCCCCCCCGGTGATCAAACCAAGAAAGACCAGCACTAGCGCGCACAGCACAACCACACGATAAGGGTGCTCCTTGGCATAGGGAGAGAGAAACTGGCTTCCCTTGATCAACAACCGGCTGAAGAATCCACCCAGAAGCCCACACACCAGCGCCGTCACGCCAATAGCCGCCCAGTCCTGGGTGATATCCAGCGCGCCGTCTGGATGCCCGAAGAAACTGTAGTGGCCCATTATCATCAGCACCACCACACCGGAAAGAATAATGGCCATAATCAGTGTGCCGCTGGTGCGCTGCTCGAAAGAACCAGACAATTCCTCGATGGCGAACACAATCCCCGCCAAGGGCGCGTTGAACGCCGCCGACACACCTGCCGCGCCACCCGCCACAATCAAGGAGTTATCCACGTACTTCTGATTAAGCCGCCCCACCCGACCCACCGAATACATCATCGCCGCGCCCATATGCACACTGGGACCCTCGCGGCCAATACTGGCTCCGCACAGCAGCCCTAGGCAGGTGAGCACAAATTTACTGAGGATCATGCGTAACGACAGAAAGGCGGGGCGCAACCAGTGGTAACGCTGCTTGAGCACCACCAACACCTGGGGGATACCACTGCCCTGAGACTCGGTGCCCAGCTGCCTCATTAACCAGACAATAACCACCATGCCCACCGGGGTAATCAACACCGGCAAGTATGGGGAACGGGCATGAATTTGGGTGAAAGTGTGGGACGCCAACTCTGCTACCCAAGCAAACGCCACCACCAGCAAACCGACCATGACAGCGCCGGACCAGAACACCGCACGCAGCTTCCAGTCCTGCCAAGAGCCCAGCTGGCGGCGACTCAGACGCCGAGTGCGAAACAGGTAGTAACGCATCAAACGACTATGACGTGGCCGCTTATTCACAGCGCTCCTTTACGTAAGACGGCAGCAAGTGGACCGGAAAGAAAAGAGTTAAGCCTGTATAGTGTACGCTCACTGGAAACATCTCTCCAATGCCGCCACCCATAAGGGAAATCCCATGCAGTTTGCGCTCGACTACTTTCTCTGGATCAAGGCCTTCCACTTGATTGCCGTGATTTGCTGGTTTGCCGGTATTTTCTACCTGCCGCGCCTGTTCGTGTACCACGCCATGGCTGACGATCAGCCGAGCCGCGAACGTTTTAAAATTATGGAACGCAAACTCTACCGGGGCATCATGAACCCCAGCATGATTGTCACTGTGGTTCTTGGGCTATGGATGTTCATGGCCAATATCGACGCCTATAAAGGCAGCGGCTGGATGCATGCCAAGCTAGCCCTGGTGTTCCTGCTGATTGGCTATCACCACGTTTGCTTGTCCTACATGAAAAAATTCGCCGCTGATGCCAACACCAAAAGCGACAAGTTCTACCGCATCTTCAACGAAATCCCGGTTTTTCTGCTCATCGCCATTGTGATACTAGTGGTAGTGAAACCATTCTAAGACGCACCTCGTACTGGGCGCCCTGTGTACCTGCGCTAAGCCGCCGCCCAGCATCAAGTACTAACATCAGGCCTTCCAATGAAACCCAACATTCTTGTTATCGCCGGCCACGATCCCTCCGGGGGGGCTGGCATCCATGCCGACATTGAAGCCATTCAGGCACTGGGCGGCTTCGCCTCTACCCTGATCACCGGGCTCACCGTTCAGAATAGCCAGAATGTGCGGGGCTTCCGGCTCACCGAAATAGACCTACTGCAACAGCAAGCTGACGCACTACTCGACGACATGGACTATCAAGCGATAAAAATCGGCATGACCGGCTCCATCGCCATCGTCGACTTCATCACTCAGCTACTCCAACGGCTGCCCAATGTTCCAGTGATTTTCGATCCGGTACTGGCTGCAGAAGCCGGCGGCAGCTTAGCGCAGGAATCCCTTGTCGAGGCAATGCTCGGCACCTTGGCGCCACTGTGCGACGTGATGACCCCCAATTTACCGGAAGCGCAGGTATTGAGCGGCCAACAGCGCGTCAGTGACTGCGGCCAAGTCCTGGTGCAGCGTAGCGGCTGCGCTACGCTAATCACCGGCACCCATGACGATACCGATCAGGTAGTCAACCATCTGTTCACAGCCTCCGGTGAAGAGCAATGGCACTGGGACCGATTACCTCACCGCTACCACGGCTCTGGTTGCACCCTGGCGTCGTCCATTGCCTGTTTGCGTGGCCACGGCCAGTCGCTGGACAGTGCCGTGGCCAATGGCCAGGCCCACGTGGACAAATTCTTGCGCAGTGCCTTTCAGCCCGGACAGGGACAATACATTCCCAACCGTCAACCCTGAGCCTGCCATGTCCCTCCATCGTCTCCACGGCCTCTACGCCATCACCGACCCGGTGCTGACTCCAGACGAGCACCTGCTACCCGCCGCCGAAGCGGCGCTGCGCGGCGGCGCCAAGCTGTTGCAGTACCGGGACAAAACCGCCAGCCCCACCCAGCGAGAATACCGAGCCGCCCAGCTACGCCAACTGTGCCACCAGTACCATGCCCTGTTTATCATCAACGACGACCCCGCTCTAGCGGCCCGAGTAAACGCTGACGGAGTCCACATCGGCCAGAGTGATGGCGGCATCAAAGCCGCCCGCGATAAACTGGGCGGCTCACGTATTATCGGCGTCACCTGCCACGGCGATCTGGCGTTGGCCGCCGGCGCCGCTGAAGCCGGCGCCGATTACCTGGCCATGGGCCGCTTCTTTAGCTCACACACCAAACCCTTAGCGCCACCGGCCTCGCTGGCCGTACTGCGCCAAGCGTGCCAGCAGTTTCATCAACCCGTGGTAGCCATTGGCGGGGTGAATCCGGATAATGCGCCGCAACTGATCGACGCTGGCGCCGTGTCCGTGGCGGTCATCCACGCCCTCTTCGGACAAACCGACACGGATGCCATCGAAGCCGCAGCACGCCAACTCAGTGCCTGCTTTCAGACCAGCCGGTCTGCCCCATAGCGAATTGATTCAAGAGGACACACCATGCCCCGCAAGCACTCTGAACAGCTTTTCCGCCAGGCCCAGAAACATATCCCCGGCGGCGTTAATTCCCCGGTGCGGGCATTCAAAAGCGTAGGCGGCACACCGGTGTTTTTCCATTCCGCCCGTGGCGCGCACCTGTTCGATGAAGACGACAACAAATACATCGATTACGTGGGCTCCTGGGGCCCCATGATCCTCGGCCATAATCACCCCCATGTAGTCGCCGCCGTGCAAGCAGCCGTTGAGCAGGGTTTGAGTTTCGGCGCCCCCACCGCCACCGAAGTGGCCATGGCCGACAAGGTCTGCGAGCTCGTACCCTCCATGGATATGGTGCGCATGGTCAATTCCGGCACCGAAGCCACCATGAGCGCCATTAGACTGGCCCGCGGTTATACCGGGCGCAACAAAATCATCAAGTTTGAAGGGTGCTACCACGGCCATGTAGACAGCCTGCTAGTAAAAGCCGGCTCCGGCGCTATCGCTATTCCTGGCTCTCCCGGCGTGCCGGAAGCGGTGACCGCCGACACCCTGGTACTGGACTACAACGATGCCGCCAGCGTCACCCAAGCCTTCAAGGAACACGGCGATGACATCGCCGCCGTAATTGTGGAGCCGGTGGCCGGTAACATGAATTGTGTTCCAGCCACTGAAAATTTCCTGCAGACCCTTCGCCAGCAATGTGACGACAACGGCGCGGTGCTGATTTTCGACGAAGTAATGAGTGGTTTCCGGGTTGCCTTGGGCGGCGCCCAGGGCCATTACGGCATCACCCCGGATATGACCACCCTAGGCAAGATTGTCGGCGGCGGCATGCCTGTGGGCGCCTTCGGCGGCAAGCAAGCCATCATGGAGCATCTAGCGCCATTGGGTCCGGTCTATCAGGCGGGCACCCTGTCCGGCAATCCAGTGGCCATGGCCGCGGGCCTCGCGACCCTGAACCTGATCAGCGAACCCGGTTTCCATCAAGCTTTGGCCGAAAAAACTAGCCGATTGCTGGAAGGACTGACAGCGGCCGCCCATGCCGTGGGAGTGGCATTCACCACGGCACAAGCCGGTGCCATGTTCGGGCTGTTTTTCACCGATCAAAATCGCATCAGCAGCTTTACAGAAGTCATGGCCTGCGACAGCGAGCGTTTCAACCGTTTCTTCCACGCCATGCTGGACCAAGGCATTTACTTGGCCCCTAGCGCATTCGAAGCCGGTTTTGTCTCTGCTGCGCACAGTGATGACGATATCGACGCAACCATCGCCGCCGCTCGCAAGGCCTTCGGGAAAATTTAAACGCAGGGCAGTCAGGATCACCTGTAGGAACAACGCTTAGGGTATGAAATCCGCGGCAGCGGGAAGTTGCCTGAAGGCAATGGAACCTGTCCCGTTACTCAGAGAAGCGGGTACGGCTTTCCTCGCCAAGGCGCAGGTTCACGCCTCCAGAGCCGCGCCTACAGGCGCCTTTAATAGCGGTATCCTTAGTCGCGCACGAGCGCCGCCCTTTTTCCGCCGGTCAGCGCCAGCAAATCCCGCGGCGCCATGGCGATCTCTAAGCCACGGCGACCGGCGCTCATGTAAATCTCCGCCTGCTCAGCAGCACTGCTATCCAGATATAACGGCAAACGCTTCTTCTGCCCCAGTGGGCTAATGCCACCCAGCACATAGCCGGTTAGCCGTTGGGCTTTGTCCGCCGGACACATCTGGGCTTTCTTTCCCCCATGGGCGCGGGCCAAACACTTCAGATCCAACTGATGGGCCACCGGCACCATGGCCACCACCGGGGCATCATCCACTAACGCTAGCAGCGTTTTGAATACCCGCTCCACCGGCAAGCTCAATGCTTGCGCCGCTTCCAACCCGTAACTTGGCGCTTTTGGATCGTGCTCGTAACTATGCAGCCCAAACGCCACCTTGGCGCGTTTAGCGGCGTTTACCGCCGGCGTCATGCCTCAAGCGGTTTCGGTTCGCGCAATACCGCCGCACGCTCCCGAGCCGCTTTCGCTCCGCCCGCATTGCCCTGTCGATCCCGCGCGGTCGCCACCAACTCCCACAACCCGGCTTGATACTCCGGATGCTCCGGCGCTAACCGCAGTGCTTTAAGAGCAAAACCTTCTGCCCCGCGAGCATCACCCTCAGTGAGCCGCAAGTCCGCCAACTCCTTGTATAGCCAAGATGAGTCAGGGGCGATATTCAGCGCTCGCTCCAGATACCGTTCTGCCCGAGAGCGGTTTCCTTGCTGCCTCGCCTGTTCCGCACTGGCTAACAGGCTCAGTGCCGGGGAGCCCTCCAGTTCTTGGCTAGCGCTCATTGGTTGCTGCGGCTCGTGCATAACGGGCTTCACCGCACACCCTGCCATCACCACACTCAGCAGACACAATCGAACAAGCCTGTGAAAAAACAACATTCTGCCCCCTATTGTATTAAACGCGGGTTGAATTGAGAGGGCTGTCTAAACGGCATCGTGCTGGCCGCTAGCAACCCGCCCAAACCACAGTAATCATGGCCCTTAATCAAACAGCCCCTTGAACCACCCTTTGATGCCCTTACCAGTTTGCTTCACTGTGCCACAACCATCGCTATCTTCGGGAATGGATGCCACCAGCATAGGGTAACGGCGTGCATTGCCACAGCCTTCTGCGCTAACACGGCGGCCGTCCTCGTTCATCCATACCCATTCCACACTGGCAGGGGGCGTTTGCGACAGGCTGCGCTGGGGCAGCTTGCCCATCAATTTGGCCCACACGGGCAGAGCCCCACTGGAACCGGTGATGCCCGCGTTCTTATTGTCATCGCGACCGACCCAAACCACCGCCAAATGATTGGCCGAGAAACCGGCAAACCAGGCATCGCGGAAATCGTCACTGGTTCCGGTTTTACCGGCCACTTTCAGGTCCGCCGGCAACGACGCTCTGGCTGCCCGGGCAGTGCCTTTTTCGACTACCTGTTGCATGGCCCACTGGGTCATAAACGCCGGCCCGGCGTCCACCACTTCATCAGTGCTAACGGGATAGCGCGCTAACGGCTGCCCATCCTTATCCAACACATCGGTAATCGAGCGTAATCGAGTGCTAAAGCCGCCTGTGGCCAGCGGTTGATACATCATCGCCACCTCGAACGGCGTTAGCTCCAGGCTGCCCAGCAAAATACTCGGGTACAGAGGAATGTTTCGTGTCACCCCCAAGGTCTTCATGGTATCGGCCACCTTATCTAACCCCACATCCAGGCCCAGCCTGGCTGTGGCCTGGTTACGGGACAGCGCCAACACATCCACCATGGGCATGGCGCCCTTGGCCTTCTTGTCAAAGTTTTGCGGCGACCACACGCTCCCATTAGGCAATTTCACCTGAATGGGGCCGTCTTCCACTAGCGTAGCCAAAGAGTAGGTTTTCGGTTTCTGGACGGCGGATAACACCACCGCCGGCTTGACCAGTGAGCCCATCGGCCGTTGCGCATCCAGCGCCCGGTTAAAGCCGGCCTGTCGTGAATCCCGGTTGCTCACCAACGCCAGCACGTCACCCTGAGCAGGGGCCACTATCACCACTGCACCGTTGAGCTTTTTCGCTTGCTTAGGGTCGCGGTGATCCAGATGTTCCGTCAGCGAGCCTTCTGCTGCCAGCTGAGCCAACACATCCAGGGTGGAGTGAATATGCAACCCTTCATCGCTGAGCACTTCCGGCGGGTAGTCCCTCGCCAACTGGCGGCGAACCAGATCAATAAACGCCGGAAAGGCATACAGTGCAGACGCCCCCCGCGGTACCACTTCCAGAGGCCTGGCGCTGAACTTGTCGTAATCCGCATTAGACAAGGCGCCTTCGTCGCGGGCCACTTTTAATACCGTATTGCGGCGCTCCATGGCTCGTTCCGGGCGACGACGCGGGTCGTACCAGCTTGGGCCCTTGAGCAACGCCACCAAGGTTGCCAGCTGATGAGGCTCCAGTTCTGTTAGCGGCCGGCCGAACAGAAACTGCGCACCCAGCCCCATGCCATGAATAGCGCGGGCACCATCCTGCCCGAGATACACCTCGTTCAGATAAGCCTCGAGAATCTGCTCTTTGCTATAATGCAGCTCCAACAGCAAGGCCATTGGCATTTCCATCAACTTGCGTGACAGGGTCCGATCGGAGCTGAGCCAGAAATTTTTGACCAGTTGTTGCGTTAAGGTGCTGCCACCCTGCACTAAGCTACCGGCCTTGATGTTAGCCAGCATTGCGCGGCTCAGTCCGCGCAAAGAAATCCCGTGGTGGTCGTAAAAACTGCGGTCTTCCGTGGCAATCAGCATATCCACCAGCAACGGCGGCGCCTTATCCAGCGGCACCAACACCCGATCTTCCGCGTGCTGGGGGTGAATACTGCCAATTTGCAGCGGCTCCAGCCGGGCCAAGCGGTCACCTCCTGCTTCCAGACTGCGAATTTGGCCACCGGACAAGGACAAACGGATACGCTCTGACTGCTCGCCACCATCACTGTCGTTAAAGCCACGGGTATGAATCAGCAGAGAATGGCCTTGTACCGAAAAGCTACCGGGCGTGCTGGCTCGGGTATCACGCCGATAGCGCATCAAATCCAGCAACTTGAGCATGTCATCTTTGGACAACACACGGCCTTCATACAATTCCACCGGGCGAGCATAAACCCGTGCGGGCAATTGCCAGGCATGTGAATCGAACCGTTCGCGCACCAATGCATCCAAATACGCCAAACCGGCCGCCCCCAGAACCAGACACACCAGGCTCACTTTCGCGATAAATGGCCAACTGAACCAACGCCGGCGCGAGGAGGAGGGTTTCTTTTTTCGACTGGATTGCCGCCGCGATTTTGCGGGGGACTTTTTCGTTTTTTTCGCCATGGGCCGGAGTATAGAGAAAATTGTGGGTACTTTATGAGTGTGGAGGAACAAATATGTTCCCGGGGGGATAAACGCCTCACGTTTAGCGTACAAATTTTGCATGCTGCGCCTGGCAGCCCATAATAGCCGCCCCTGCAATCCGCTTCGGAGCTTCCATGACAAAGAAATATGACGTTTACGCCCTCGGTAATGCCCTAGTAGACACGGAAATCGAGGTCAGCGACGCCTTCTTACAGCGTATGGAAGTAGACAAAGGCCTAATGACGCTAGTGGATGAAGCCCGCCAGGCAGAACTGCTTGAAGCTCTCGCCGATGAAGCTGAACCCCGCAAGCAAACCAGCGGCGGCTCCGCCTGCAACACCGTGGTGGCCACCCGCTATTTCGGCGGTAATAGCTACTACGCCTGCAAAGTGGCCGACGATGCCACCGGCAGCATATTTGTCGATGACCTAACCACCGCCGGCGTGGATACCAACATGAATGGGCCGCGAGACAGCGGCGTTTCCGGCAAATGCCTGGTGATGTTGACCCCGGATGCCGAGCGCACCATGAACACCCACCTAGGCATTTCAAGCCAAGTCTCCAACGCAGAACTGGACGAGGCGGCCATCGCGGCCAGCCACTATGTGTACCTGGAAGGCTATTTGGTCAGCGGCGACAGCTCCCGGGCTGCCGCCATCAAACTCCGCCAGCTGGCCGAAAAGCACGGGGTCAAAACCTCACTGACCTTCTCCGACCCGGCCATGGTCCAGTTTTTCAAAGACGGCCTGAATGAAATGCTCGGCGAACACGTAGACTTGTTGTTTTGCAACGAAGCCGAAGCCACCAGCTTTACTGGCACCGATAATGTAGACACTGCCTTGGCTGCGCTTAAATCACGCTGCGGCTCCGCCGTGATAACCCTCGGCGCTGAGGGCGCCTTGGCTTGGGATGGTGAACACACACACCGGATTGATCCGGTTCCGGTAAAAGCCATCGATACCAACGGGGCCGGCGACATGTTTGCCGGCGCTTTCCTGTATGCCATTACCCACGGCCATGACTTTGTCGCCGCAGGGAAATTGGCCTCAGCCGCCTCTGCGCGTCTCGTCAGCGAATTTGGCCCGCGCTTGCCGGCAGAGGTTCACCTGCAGCTTCGCAAAGCCACGCTAGGCGAATAGTCCTAAGACGGAAATTGGCGCTCGCCAATCTCCGTCTTTTTTCTACGACAGATAGCCTGTAAACATTTCCACCGAACAGCATTACGGAAAGCTCCGAACCATGGAACACATTTGCAACATCAACGACATTGAACACGAAAGCGCACGGGAATATCAGAAAGATGGCCAACCCGTTTTAGTGGCAAAGTTCGACGGGCAAGTCCATGCCTACCTCAACTGGTGCCCGCATCTGGGCATTGAGCTGAACTTCATGCCCGATGAGTTTATGGACAGCGACAGCCAGTTCATCATGTGCGCCAACCACGGCGCCCTGTTCGAAGTGGAAACCGGCAACTGCTTGTCTGGCCCCTGTAGTGGCGACAAACTGATCCCGGTGCCACTGGAAGTGCGGGGCGAGGAAATCTGGCTCGGAGAAGTGCCGCAGCCGGCGTAGTAAGCCGAATGCTCAAACCTGACGCCAGAGGCCAATACCGCAACAGCGTCTTCCTTACTTGTTGATCACATAGGCCGTCCATGTCTCATCCCTTCGATAACCTGACCCCCGATTACATGCTGGATGCCGTAGATGCCGCCGGCTTCCTCAGCGACGGCCGCCTGCTGCAACTGAACAGTTTTGAAAACCGGGTGTATCAGGTGGGACAGGAAGACGGCCCTCCGGTGATTGTAAAGTTTTACCGTCCACAGCGCTGGAGCGATGAACAAATTCTCGAAGAACATGCCTTTAGTTTGTTCTTGGCGGAACGGGATTTGCCAGTGGTAGCCCCCATAGAGAAGGGTGGCACCAGCCTGTTCCACTGCGATGATTTTTCTTTTGCGGTCTTTCGCCGCGCTGGCGGCCACGCACCGGAACTGGCCAACGACGATCACTTGGAGCAACTGGGTCGCACCTTGGCCCGCTGGCATGCCTGCGGCAGTGACCGCCCCTACACGATGCGTCCCACCCTGCAGATCGTCGACGACATCCGTACCGCCAGCACCTTCCTTTGCGACGACGTAGTGGACCTGAACTACCGCGGCCAATATCGGGACGTAACCGGTCAGATACTGGAAAAGGTGGCGCAACAATTAAACGAAAGTGCGTTCCCACTACTGAACGTGCATGGCGACTGCCACACCGGCAACATCCTCTGGCGGCCCAACGCCGACAATCAGGGCGGCCCCCACTTTGTGGATCTGGACGACAGCCTACGAGCCCCTGCCATGCAAGACATCTGGATGCTGCTCTCCGGCGATAACGATGAGCAGCAGCACCAGCTTCGGGTCCTTGCTCGCGGCTACGACACTTTCCTGCCGTTCCCCTGGAATCAGACCCGCCTAATCGACCCGCTGCGTCTTCGCCGCATTATCAACTACGACGCTTGGCTGGCCAAACGCTGGGACGACCCGGCCTTCCCCCCCGCCTTCCCGTGGTTCGAATCGATGAACTACTGGGGTAATCA
>Ga0115549_1000937_pt1 | contig 18389 bp, 8 predicted proteins | sample COGITO_mtgs_1004_2_FD_87176 | JGI IMG/M metagenome (GOLD analysis project Ga0115549, IMG submission 87176) | Pelagic marine microbial communities from North Sea - COGITO_mtgs_100430 | ecosystem: Environmental > Aquatic > Marine > Epipelagic | place: Germany:Helgoland, sampling site Kabeltonne...
AATCCCAATACGCCGAGATTGAAAGTCGGTTGAGGAAGAACGCTAGTAGGATAATTTCCTTCTGTTGGTCCTGTCGTCCAACTGAAACCACCACGAGGACCACCGCCTCTTCTAGTGGTTATGTCATATTGAGCCGGGTCGGGATTTCCTTGGTAGCCCATATAACTGAACCCAACAGTTCCGGCGATAGTTCCATGGAGTGTCGGGTCGAATGGCCTAGGAACGCTCAAAGATGTATAACATGAAGTGTATGTCTTATCCTGTCGCCAACCGCCAATTGATAATGTTGACGGGACTAACCCAAGTCCGAAATGAGTTGGGAAGTGAGTTGGCCTCTCGATTGTTTCCTTCTGAACCATCCCAATAGCCGCAGAAGCCTCGGGCAAGGGTTGACCTCTATTCTTTCGTAATGCAATTCCGCCCACTGTTTGCTGACCCATCTTGCTATCGCAGTTCGTGGCCTTCTCTTGTCTTTCGACATTTGTTCTATTGCTTCTGACAAGCCGGCAGGTGGGTCAATTGTTTCTTTTGGAGACTCACGGACTATCCGATGATAGCGCTCTAACTTCCTATCCACGGCCTTTCAGACTTCGCCGGGGCTTATTCCTCTTCCGATACCAAGCCCGTCCATGAAGTCTTCAATTCCACTGTGTTTTCCGGAACACAAGGACCTTTATCGTCGCAAACCCAAACTTGGAAAAAGAAGTTTCTGTAAATCTCGGCGCAACCATATTCACGAGCAGGTTCGACTCTAGCAAGTTCCCAAGATGAATCAACGGTTTTCCTTACCACTTTTCCATCTTTCATGCTTGCATAATCATCACATCTGTTAATGATGTAAGCCTGTCCGCCGGGTTTCAACAAGCGCCGGATGTCATTTACAACCTCATGTCTTTTTTCCGATGTTAATATAACGTCGAGAACATAGATGCAGAAAATGAAATCATATTTCCCCTCTATTCTCACCGGGTCCCATGGAGAGTCCGGAAACCAATTCGGGTCGTATTTCTTGAAACCGAATCTCATAGCATCTTGGCCGCGACCACATCCGTAATCAAGAACTTCAAGCGTCGTTTTGCACGTTCCCGGAACAGGCTTCAAGCGCCCCGGAAATCTAATTTGTCTGATTGTGTAAATAACCACTGATAGGGAAGTGCTATGTTCCTCGGCCGACGTGGTGCAGTTCGCCATCCTTCGCCTTTCCAAAATGCGTTGGAATCCTTCTTCGAAAGTATCTCAATTCTTGCATTCCAAAGGAACTCGTTGCCTGCCGCATTCTCGTCAGTCCACTTTTGAGATAGATGAGAATCGTACTTCTTAGTGTCGATGCGGATTTTATCCATGTTCTTGACCCTTGCCGCACCTTTATGAATTGATTGGTTTTTGAATTATGCGATTTCCCGGTGGCTTAGAAGCATCCCTGCTCCTATATGATAGAAGATAGAACAGACCAAGTTCGCCCCAAAGTGTTCTGCTTCCAAGCAATACAGTCAATCTTCTAACGGAGAATATGTTCTCTCATATCCCCCAACTTCCTAGGCTAAGACGAATCAAGTTCGAATCGGTCGTAGCCACCGGGTTTGCGAACTTTGCTCGGATAAGCGCCGTTCACTCTGTACTGTCCTAGGACATTCCATTAATAAATCTTTCTATTGATAACTATTAACATTGATAAAACGAAACCTTTATAAGCCAAAGGTTGTTCGTTAGGTTTGAGGGAAGGTGGCTTCTCTTGGGCGCTTTGACGCCCGGGCAACAGGATAGGGGGAACGCACTCTAAGAGGTCCGAAAGGAATTGCTTGGTGTTAGACTTGATTATAAAATGAACTAACGTGAGAGAATGGTGGTCAGTAGCCTATCTATAAAACATTTGAGTTCTCGTGGTTGGGAACGAAATCCTTACCGGGATTGTGTGGAATATGCGGCCGCCAAACCGGCGAATCTGAACAGAGGCATACTGTTGCCCTTACAAAATTATTCTAATCTTTTCATTGATATGTGTTAACATTGATAGAACGAAACCTTTATAGGCAAAGCAGTACACGACAGTATATGAGCAGAGATTACGGACAACCGCAATACAGAGCAACAACCGCAGAAGCGCAGGCATACTTATCCGCACTTGTAAGAGATGGAATGGCTGACGAAGAATGGGTCGCAACGACTGAACAAGGGGTATCTCTTGACCTTCAAGGACAATACCTTTCGCTTGTTGGTGGATTCAGAGCAGGTCCTCAACCTTCTGATTTGTTAGACCAAACAACATCTAGGCAAATGCAGACTGTTGCATTCGATATGTTCATGACAAGATTTAGAGCAGAAGGTCGTTATGGAACATTAAGAGTTATCTTCCAAAGTGGAATGGAATGGACTAGAGACACTTACTGAATAATGATTCCAATCTTTTTCATTAACCAAATCGCCCACTTGGGATAATCATCAGTGTTAATCATATTGGATAGCCCGGGATTTCATCAGCAGTAGTTCCGCCTGCATTAGTTTCATCCGCCGGATTGACATATTGAGTTCCGCCACCCGGAAGGTAAAGAGAGGATTGAGGAAGAGGGGTTTTGTTCCATGACATTTCATTTGTCAGCCACGCTAAATCAAGAGCGGAAGCATTGAATCCATTGTATCTCTGATAGCACAATTGAGGCGCTTGATGAGGGAATGTTTCAGTTCCCGCAATTCCGCTCGCCGCTCCTGTCGGAAACCAACCATTAGTTGAGTCGAATCCTAGACCGGGAACGGACAACCATCTCATGTTCACCGAGCGAATCACCCAATGGTCATCCGAGCCGGCTTGCGACCATTCGAAAGAAGGCATCCAAACTTCCAAGAAATGTTTATTCTGTCCTTCCCAATCTTTCAAACTTGATGGATAACTTCCACCCGTTGAAAAGTTTTGATGTGCCATTGAATCAGTATATCCGCCATCATAGATTGTTCCGTCTCCGGGCTGTGTTGCGTCCATTGGACTAACAGGCGTTGCCGGAACTTGTAGTGGTGAGATTATACTTTGAGTTGTGTTAGTTGTTCGGGTTGTTTTTCCTTTCGGGGTTGCTCCTTGTAAAGAGAAACCGAATATCATGTGTATCTGTCCGTCTCCGTTTGAAGTCATTGTAATGTCGCTAAGATATGACAAAGTATTCGAGGCTACTGTCGTTGCGTACAAAGTTCTAGTCGTTCCCAAACCTTTCGCCGTTGTATATTGTTCAAGGAAATCTTGTCTTGTATTGAATGTGTTTACTTGGGTTGCTCTATGATAAGTCGAATCATTCCCCCAAATGCCGGTCGTGTATGCTCTGTCTTTCTCATCAATAATTGCATCATAATAAATCACATCTGTAGCAGGCGTCGAATTAACATCTCCCGACAAAACATAACCCAAGTTCGAAACTGCTTGACTCGTGTCAAACTTGATTCTTCCCATGGAGTCCGAGGATGTTCCTTCCGCTCCCCTATTGACGTAAATAGCCGTGAACCTTCTAGCGGCAGTTGTGTAGTTCGCTGTTGGGTCGCCTCGATAAAACACAACAGGAACACCATCACCTCGCAAACATATTTTCGGCATATCGCAATAAATTACTTTTTGATTCAGAGTCGCCGGATTATTTGTTGCCGCGTTTGATTCTTCGGCTGATGTCATTATCGGAGATACCAATTGAATACGGGAATCCGTTGTCTCCGGATGATTCCCATTACCTACGAACGCAGGGAACTCATCTTCTGTAGCCAACTTGTTCATTAGCCATATCGCTGAATAATTTCTTGACCCACCATTGGTTGATTTGACTACCTGTGTAAAGGCCAAATGCAGGCGGTCTGATGCGTCGCAAACTAACGACGGTTGTCTTAGGTCATTTGGTGAACCGGCCTTCTCTCCATCCGTTCCTGTAAGAGTTCCGGCGTTAATCAATTGAGGCGTGTGAATTGACCAATCCCAATCATAAACAGGAGTTGGAGAGTTGGATTTCAATGTGCGCTTGGCGTATGTATAGTAAAGCCTGTGCGCCCTTTCGAGAGTTGATGTGGAATCGGACTTCAAAGCGGTGTACTCGATGACAGCGTGGATTGTACCGGCTGAATCGCTTGCGTATGCCGCACCCAATACTCGACCCTTGTCTGAACTTCCTGTCAGAGTTTCTAACAAAGGTCCGCATTCATCTTTACCATCGTAATTTGAACCGTCTGTTTTCAGAGCCTTGCTATTCCAAAATAAATCCTGTCCTGTCGGTTGTTTGTAGTGAGTCCACATCGGCATATTCGAACTTGATGCCTGCCCACTTCTTTCGATTAAGAATTGGTGAAGAGTTCCTTCGGGTGTTCTTAGTATTCTCTGACCTTTTCCTAATCCGGCATCCGGACTGTTCGTTCCTGTAAATGTGAAATCAACACACGCTTCGGGAGATGTGTAAACTTTCTTGCCTGCTATCTCTGAAAGGAATCTCGCTCGATTCAATTTTTTATCATTCATCGAACCGACACCTCTAGCAGATACCATAGAACCGGAATCCCAAAATGGTCTTGTTGTCTGACTTAGATGAACTTCTGTTGAAGATTGCAGTTGTTCACTGACTGCCAATTGGTCTAACCTATTGTATTCAGAACTTCTAGCAAGCATGATTGGTGGGTACATATTTGTCTCGACTTCTTTATGACTGTATGTGTTAGGTGGCATTATCGGCATAGCCGAAGCATGGAATCTATCTGTTGGATGGTCGCCCCAAAAAGCAGTCAATCCCGTACCTTCGATTATTGGTCCGTGTACTCTTTGATATGAGGAATCATAACCACCCATCTTCGCACCGCCCGAGTTCAAAGTTTTGCGATTCCAAAGATTCGTCGATAATGAATAATTTCCAAGAGTCGGCCTTGAGCCACCCGGCAAGTTTTCGGGGCCTTTGTCGAACCCACTATTGAACCCAATAGCCCCGTCAAGTTCGATTGTATCTGTCCTGTGAAACGGCAATTCAAGTTCCAAATCGAGTGAACCATTTCCACCACTTCTTGCTCGAACATGAACTGCCGGCGGAATCAGAAGATGAAGAGGAAGGTCATACCCAACTCCGCCGTGAACTTGAGTCCAAATTATGTCAGTTTCGTATGGGTGATTGAATCCCGAAGTTCCATAATGCAAAGGACCGAAGTGAGAGAAACCACCTCTCGGTCCGATATAACTTCTAGCCGCACTAGCGTTTTGATTATTATTCGGAAAATAATTTTCCCAAAGTGAAATCAATATGTTAGTTTCTTGGAAGAAGTCTGTTCCATTACCGTAGTCTATTGGGTCGAATAGGGCAGTCGGCATTGACCAACCGGCCCACCCAACTTCTTGATGTGGATTCATTCCAATTCCGAAATCTGAAAATCCAATTGTTGTCGGGATGTATCGAGTAAGAAGTAGGAAGTTTCGTCTTGCAGTAGCCCAAGTATCAAGCGTCGAACGAGTTGTTCCATTATTTCCGGCAGGTGAACTCATGACTCTATCAATCGGCATCGACTGTGGATAACCGCCGGTGTGAGTTCCATCAGACATTAGATGCGGAAGCGCTCTTGGAAGAACGGCATGACTACATCTTGCTTCGGGGTACGAACCGTATGTAATCGGTATCGCTCTCTGACCCGACTCTTGATACCACCAAGCAATCTGTGAACCATTCCACCATGTATCGTCGAAAGTCCAATTTTCAACAGAGACAGTTTGTGTTCCGACTTTCTCTGTCGTGATGTCAAACTTGGCTCGGCCTGCTACAAGTTTTCCACCGGAAGCAGGGGTGTTGCTGAATAATAGAATTAGAGAACGAGCCTTTGTGTTCGCTTTCAGAGTAGTCCAAGTCGGCCATCTTGAAAAATTATTTCCGGGTGGAGTGTTTGTTGATTTAGTTCCGTCAGCCGCAATAACAGGTCTAGGTGCTTCCAAGCCGGCTATTTCATCTCCTGTTCCCGGCCAAACACTTCCGCTAGAATCGTAAGTCGGATTCATAATTGATTTACAGGTTTTAGAAGCCGCATCGTAATAGAAACCCGACGGACATTCTGTCGCACTTATACTCGGATTCAATGGAAATCCTACATCTTCGTAAGGATATTCGTCAGCACTGACAATCACATCTCTCTGAATGGCGGCCATTAACATTCGGCCATCTTCTTGAATGCTAAGAGACGAGCAGTGCAAACTTGGGTGATTAGAAAGAAGTCCTTTGTCTTCTCTTCCCAAATATCTCATCAATTCTTTTTGAGGGAATACCCAATCATGAATTGACCACCCCTTCCAAGTTTTTGTTGCAGTGTCAGTGATAGTAAAACCACCATCCATAGAAGCCGCATAGAACCCTGTTATGTAGTCTGTATTGGTCTTGGCTACCATCGCCGCCCTTAGTGGATTATCGGCCATTGTAGTAGCCCCCTTGGTGTAAAATGGGTCGCCCCTGCTACTGTATTTGAATATCATAAGTTCAGAACCGGGCGGATTACCTGCGTTGTTATCTCCATCCGGCCACATCTGTCCGTTGCCCCAAACTTGTGAGTTGAAATCAGAAGCGTGAGTCATGTCAGCGGAGACGAAAAGTTCGCCACCATATCCATCAGCATCCCATAAATGAGATATTCCACCTCTCTGATAAAACCCACCCGGCTCAATTGTTCCGGATAGTCTAGGAATCTTTGCCCAAGCGTGATTTGAGATTGGTCGAAATGGTGTCATTTGATGAAGACCCCAACCCTGCGAAGTTTTTCCGGCGAGAGCGTTAGTGCCGTAATTATGTCTAGGCATAACAGAATGAGCGCATATTTTCTCATTCATATTCAAATCGTGAGCCGCCCCTTGGCTAGTATTGATGTAAACCTGTTCCAAGTTTTCCGGATTTATTCTGAAAACCGCATGGAAAATGTTGCATGGCTCTCCGTCGTAATTGGCGTCAATAGTCGGCCATCTCGGAGCGGGATTATTTCGACTTGTCGGAGTTCCAACATCTTCGTGTCCGTTGTTCGGACTTGCCGCCGCTGACTTCGCAACATTTGTTGTCGGTTTTATTACGGAGACGAGAACGTGATAATCGACAATTGGTTTTCTAAATACAATATTAGAAGCGCCACTATGTTGAGTTGTCTTCGAACTTCCGGGAGCGACTGTGATATTTTCATATCCAACAATTTGAGGAACAATTTTTACTTTTGTTGGAATCCTGTTTTTCAAGAAAGCCGAACTGTAAGTGTTAGAAACCGAAGTTGCATTCATGTCCGCAGTATCTCCAAGGATTCCCGGAGCATTTGTTGTTGGAATATCTCCAACTAAATCTTGATTTCCGCCGCCACCAAACGAACCCTTGTTGTCGTACAGAGTTCTTGTTGCATAGAAGGAAGAACTATTGGCGTCAATAGTCGAACCGGCAAAGCGTTTTGCGCGAGTTTTCATCGCATCTGTCATCGGTTGAACTGCTGTTCCGTCTGAACCATATCTGAAAATCGTGTCATATTCTTTAGCGGCATTGTTTGTTCTTTGAGAGTACAAGCGATTTCTTCTATGAGTCAAACCGGAGTGAACCTGTATGTTTAATCCGCCATATCCGACGCCTTCTGTATTCCATAAATCTTCACTGAAACTATTACCACCAAGTTTTCCGGCTGAAACTGAAAAGAATCCCGACACTGAAATAGTTCCCTCAAATCCTACAAGCCCGCAAGAATCAGAGACTACATGATTCCCATACTGCGCCGCTCCTATTGGAGAGGTCTTCTCTGTTCCACCATATGTCGGTATGTCTCGAACGGCCACACTTTGAATTGTATTCATCTTGAAGTAATGGTCGTCGTCTGTATTGTTGGTAGCGTCAGCAGTCATACAAGCATCGGGAGCGGAGAGCGTAGTCCCTGCGGTCAATGTTTGAGGAATTGTGTGTTGATTCAAAGTCCACATAACATCCCAAGTTTCATAGAAGTTCTGACCCGACCAATCGGAAGTCCCGCCACCGTTGGAAGCGATACCGGCATTTGCTGTAGTCTGACCATCCTTGATTGGATGAGAATGCAGAGATGTTGCGAATATTGTATTATGTGCGTCGCCATAAGTCAAGCCAAAACCGTTCGAAGGTAAATCGGATTTAGCAAAATGAGTCAAAGCCGCAACCCGCATTCCACCATTGAAGTTTGCATTTGAACAAGCGCCGACGCCATCTAAACCACCAACCGTTCCTATCAATTGGTCGCATGGTGTGTGAAGTGCGTTCACATCGGGAGCGGACATGACTTCCATCAAAGAAAAATTACCTTGTCTTGCTGATGCAAACTTTCTTCGGGGATGGGATGTGTATCTTCCGGCGGTCGAATACGTCCTTCTCGGAACTATGAACTCTGAACGAATCTTAGTTGCATCCCACATTGACCGAGATGAGTGTTGCATCAATTGACAAAACTCTAATTGACCCATTCCATAATTCAAACTTGGCGCTCCCATGTTAAAATATGCTGATTCATAAACAGGTTTCAAATTGAAAGTATTTCCGGAAGTGGGAGTTATTCCCCCGGATGATTGTTGTCTAGTCTGAATCTTTGGAGCATTCGGCATTGGTTGAGTTGCTAACTGTCCGGTTCTTGGATATGAATCAGCCAACAAGTCTGAATCTCGATTAAATCTCCCTGCCGTTGTTGACGATGGGTCAATTTTTTCATCCGCATACATCACGGTAAACGGCAATCCCAAGCCCGCACCCAATGGCGGAATCAGAGAAACCTTCGTGGTTGGGACTTTAGGCACGAATGAATCAGCGTGGGTTAGGGTTCATCACCCTTACTGAATCATATATTGTTGAGCATCTTCCTCTTTGATGAACTTAACACCTCTGAAATCATTTTTCATTGGTGTGAGTATTTCTCTAACTAATACATCAGACATACGAGCATGAGCAAAGTTAGCAGTTAACTCAAGTTGGAATAACGCTAACGAATCCGCTCCGGGTTCTGATTCAATCTGAAACCTAGTTTCGACCGCATCCGGTCCATGAACTACGCCTCTCCATCTCATTATCTGTTTTACTGTCAATTTTTTCAGTTCCATATTCATTCCTCAAATCCCACCTTTATGACCCTTCCACCAAACAGGCGTGTTGCCGTTTGGACGTGGGTCTTTTTCCCACTTAGCGAAAGTCTTGCTGTGATAATAATTCCTGTAAGCCACTACTGCGTCCGGGTCTTTGTATTCGTCCGGCATAGCCAAGACAAAATCGTGATTGTGTTGCATTTGGCATTTTGCTAACTGAATTGAATAGTCTGTTGGAATTGGTAGTTGGTTGTATGCTTTGAGACAACCGTGGACTTTGTTGAATCTTCGATTGTATTCAATAAACAATTGGTTGGTGTTAAGCCATAACCAAGCGTAATTTTTCCCATCGACTTCACTGACATTTTCAAGATTTGTTGTCAAGTCTTTTCCAACCCATTTCGTACAAGGATGGTGAGGATATGCGTTTCCGGAATATCTTGTGATTCCATCAACGCGGAACGGTAATTCAGATTGTAAAAGTGAACCGGATTTAACAAGCGCCGTTGTTAGCATTTGCATATTTTCGACTATCATTTTCGGGACGTGTTTATCACATTGGTATTGAGCCGCTAACATCGGACGAGAATCGAGAACGAAGATGTTCATTATTGACCACCCACTGTCTGACCGTAATTATATTCCGGTAGCCAATCTAAATACATCATGTATTCATGCACTGCCATACAATATACGCAATCGCTTTTTATTTCAGAGATAGAATGGCCGCATGGTCCTTTCCATTGATTACCAATTTCCCAAGCGGCTATTCCATCCTTCAAGAATTGAAGTCGGGAGTCGAATGCTAGACTCAAGCGTAAACCCTCTCGGTTTCAGTAGCGACCCAAGCATCTCCACCGTCAGTTCTAACAGCGTAAGCCCACAATAATTCGTCCATGTTGGTTATACGAGTAGCATACCAAGCGCCTACTTCAGCGTCCCATTGATGGGAAGAACCGTTCATTACAGATACAGTCGGGGCTACTCTAGGAGTCATTTGTTCCATTTGACGCACATAGTTTACGGTCATACCTTCCGGCATAGCGTCCCACATTTCTTGAGTCATTTGTTCCTCTTGGCAGTTCATGTTCTGTCCTAGGCATTCCCCCTTATAAGTGTTTCGAACTATCAATGTAAAGAACTCTCAATAAAAAGGTTTATAACCAAAAGACGACTCGTTTAGTTTGTAAGAGGACGCGGCGCGGATTCGTGAAAGTTAGGGTAGTGAAAGAAACAGAGTGTAAAAACTTGAATAGAATGATGGAAAATATCACTAAAAGGCTAGGACCAACAGCAACGCGAAATCTTACAACCTAAGAGAAGACGGGACAGGATGAGGAAACCGAGAAAAGGAAGAGATTCCAAGAAGGTTTGTAATTGCCCGCTTCTCTTACCTCAATATTACTAAACTCTCAATGAAAAGGTTTATAACCAAAAGGCTCTGTCATTAGTTTGTAAGAGGACGCGACGGACACCGCGAAAGGTACGAACCCTACGGCGACTAACCCCCCGCGGACTTTTACAAAGTAGGAGAACCACGAAGGCGTCAGTGTATGCGGTCGTCGTGCGGCTTGGTGTTGAGGAAAAGGGACGATGACCCGCCTTGATTACCTGTCGAGAGTTCTATGGGTCGCTCCCACCTACACTTAATTTCCTAGTCCGGCTTCACGCATCAGCGTAGCCGACCACGGTGTTTCGCCATGGCGTCCACCTTCTCTTTGATAGTTGAAATCAGTTAATCTTCCTACGAACTTTTTGTTTACTGCACTTCCGCTGTAATCTGTATCTTCATATTCGAACTCGACTAAAGAGCCACTGACTAGAATCTCTTCCATGAAATCAATATCGGCATTCGCTGTCGCCTTGAGGAATGAACCTGTCATCTTGAACTCATCACTTCTCGAACCCATGTCGCTCATTTCCGGATATACTGCATCAAGAACAGGCGTGGAACTATAGTTCGCTTTTCTTGTTCGGTCAAATGAAGCCGGCTTGGTGTTGAGATTTAACGGTATTACAAGAGTCGCAGGTAATATCTTGACAACCACTTTCGCGACAACGGATGTATTGGCCGGAGATGCGTTGTCAGTCGCGCTGACTGTCGCCATATATTCTCCGGCGGTTGCATAAGTATGGTCGGCATTCGGGCTTGAGCCGGAGACAGTTGAACTGCCATCTCCGAAATCAAATGTATAAGATGCAATTGTTCTCGATTGGTCAGTTGACAAAACATAACTTTCAGAAGCGTCAAAAGTTGTTGCTTGTCCGGCTCTTATCATGGAAGGTATTGCTCTCAATAGGGCGACAGGTTTCACTTCTGCTACGACTACAGATATTGCGGAACTTGCTACAGACTCATTTCCGTTGTCATCTTTTGAATATACAACCGCGTTGAAAGAACCTGCTTTCGAATAAACGTGAGCAACATCGTAAGTAGTTGTTTGTAAAGTTTGGTCGGAAAAATCTAACCAACCTGTTTGAGAACCATCACCGAAGTCAAACTTGATTTGAGAAATTAATCTATCAACGTCAGTTGTAATTCCTGTTCCTCTGAACGAGATTATGTGGCCCACTTCTGTTCCTATTGGACTCGATAGGTCGCCACTGAATGAGTTTCCAATCACGTCCAAACTTGCCGTCGGTTTCAAATCATACTGAACTTCCCAATTTCTAATGATAGGAATCTGATTCCAATTAATCGGATGTAAATCAGTTTCATTTGAATGAGGAATATAGAAATGATATTTGATGACGAAACCATTTGTTATTGCTGACGCAGGCAAGTTTGAAAGGTCAACACTTCCAACACCTGCTATGAATCCCGGGTCTAAATCTGTGAATCCTGTAATTGCCGTAGTTGGTTCTGCCTGCGGGATTCCTGTCGCCGCAGGCGGTTCGAAAAGACTGACTCGAATCCTCATACCTCTGCTAGTGCTAATGTTTTCAGCCGTGATGTCGAGGCTTCGATATTTTGCTACGTTAGCAACGGACTGTGTTGTCGTACTAACATCAAAAGGAAGCATGGCCGGAGATGGGATTTGTCTAAGCGTCAAATAATCAATCTGTAAATCTTTAGAAGATACGGCTAGATTCGGACTTGAGTTTGTAATCGGTTCGTCCTTACTGTTCTTAATTACCGTCGGTGTGTTGATACTTCCGTTAGCCGCCAACACATCGCAGGCTTTGATTGTCATTCCCCAAATGTGCTGACCCGAGTTCGTGTCAACACCTTTGCTATTACCATTCAAAAGTAATTCCATTCCGCCTTCGGTGAATACAGTTCTAATTGTTTGAGTTCCCTCTGCTAATGCTGTTCCTGTTCCATAACCAACATCACTTCCTAAACCACCCCAACCAAGTTTATTTGTACTGAACGGCCAAGTATCGGTATTCGACCAATCAGCATTTGAGAAATATGGAGAAGTTCCCCAAATATATACAGCCGGACGACCAAGCGTGAATGTCGGTCTTCTTGTATCAACGCCGGAAGTTGCCACGGATGAGTTCTGTAATGCTCCAAGCAATTGACTTTCGGGGGCAGTCGAAGCGTTGAATTGTTGTTTTGAACCGTTTGATGATTTTGGATAGAACCCAAGTCCGAATTGAGCGTCGTTTGTTATTCCGCCTGTAATCATAGAATGTCTTCCGAGTACAGGATATGAAATACCGTTATCGAACTCAATGAGTGTCATTCTGTTTTCACTGACCGGGACGAATGCTCTCATCTCCATGTCTAACCATACAGGAGAACAACCGATTTCAGAGACGCCTATCTTCGTAGTCTCTTCGCCTGCCTCAATTCTATTGCCGCCATTTGCGTTGTAGTCTTGCCAACCATCGTATGAAATCCCATTTGTATTTACGACTTTGGCGGTTTCTAATAATGAAGGTCCATAACCAAATCTTGTTCCGCATCTTTCGTGAGCCGGCCAAGGTCTGTTTCTTCCGTATAACCAACTTCCCGAAGTTGAAACGGGTTTTATGTAATCCCAAGCGTGGCGACCCGTAGTCGAATCCATGTAAGACAACATAGCAATTGATAATCCACGATGACCCCATTTGGAAAAACTACCATAATCAACATTTACGTTTCTCACCGGATAAGCGCCTGTCGTGTCATTCAACCAAAGACGAGACGTTCTTGAAGCCGTCTCACTACCCGGAACTGTAGTTCCCGCCGGTCCTGTTTGGTATATAGGCCAAGAAAAGTAAGCCTGTGGTAAGTCCCAACCAACAGGCGGCGGAACTCTTAGAGAACCACCACCAAAGGAAGATACTGTCGGAGACATTGAGAAAGTGTCGTCTCCATCTTTGCGAGGACTAATCGCTCTAACAATGTAATTATTATCGTTGTTAAAATGTCCGCTTGAGTCGGGGTATTGAGCATTTCTCACGGTTGGCCTACAAGGATATGTATCGTTTTCAGATTGGGGAACATTGGTATCAGAACTAAATCCACTTCCATGAGAACCAACGCCGCCGAATCTAACTTGTGTATTTCCGGGAGAACCCATGGACGTGCCTACACTCATCGGCGCAATTCCGTAAGGATTAGTGGTTGAGCCTAACTTCAATACTAGGTCCATATAACCCGGTTTTCTTCCTTGACAAACGTATGCTGTTGATGGAGAAGCCGCTGAACCTATTCTATAGAAATGTTCAGACGTTGGTCTAATGTTTACCAAAGTTTTGATTCTAACGATTTGAAACTTGACCGCGGTAGAATCACCATCGCCAAATATTTCATCATATGTATTCGTGCTGATTTCATCGAACCCGGCACTAAAACCCGCTGTAATCCACCAACCGTTCATATTCCAACCACCTGTCGTTTTAGTTGCATTAATTGTTGTCGAGGATGCCGCATCATCTTGATAACCATCAAGTCTGAAATCCGGATTGGGAGAACCTGTTCCCAAGACCCCTGTCATTCCTGTGATGTAAATCGGCATTCCTTCTCGGCATTGGAAATCAAAATAACTTGCGACTCCACTTCCTTCAATGAAAAGTTCCATGACACCGGCTGTCGTTAATTTAACTCCGAACAATCTATGCCTTCGAGGATTCGGTCTGACAATTTGGAACTTTGGATTAATTTTTTCAGTCAATGATTTATTCGTGTCTAGTGCTACCAAGTTCGGCCACGACCTTGCTTCGGCCAAAGCGCTGTTGTGAGCGTTCGAACCTTGAGCCGCCGGTGAAACAGGACCTTGAACGAAATCGAACATCGGGTAAATCTGCGCGTCGCAATCATGTTGCGGAGTATTTCCTGTTTCGCCTTTTCCATCTTTACCGTTCCAAACTTGATAAAGTGTCATTGTATTTTTTCCGCCGATTGTTCTATCAGCGTCGTAAATGTAAGGAATTATATTTCCGTCTGTAATATCATAAGTTCCATTTTTCAAAAAGCAGGCAAGCGCCATTCTCATTCTATATTTTGGCGCTAATGATGGACCGGAATCTGCTGTAATATCGGGATTTGACATTCCGCCTTTTACCGGAGTACCGCTGTTGTGTGTTTTGTTTATTTCAAAGTATGACCACCCGCCCACTTTTCCTTGTAAGTGGTCGCCGGAATATCCTAAATCTTTGTATCTAATTGTAGCCGAATCTTCACCTTGAGGGTCAGAATCATATCTTGTTATTCCCGTTCCATCTGCTGTCAGATAACCGACAAACTCGGGGTTGGTCGTCGTTCCGTAGTCTCTCGGTGTCGAATGGTCAATACTAGCATTGGTTATTCTCTTATCAAATTGATTATTGTCTAACATCAAAGGCATGAAGACCGTTGCTCGAATCAGAGATTGTGTTATTGACGCTGTTGAGCCGTCAGCAGGCCAATTAGTGCTTGATGAGACTCTAGGGTCATTCTGTATCTGCGGAAGCGCTGTGGACGCTCCTAGACCTAAAGCACCGCCACCGAGCATCGCATGAGGAAGGAATGCTTTCTTATGTCCGTCATTTGAACCAATATGCCTGTATGTATCAAGCATCTCTGCGAACTCCTGTACTGTCATGAAAACAGGATAAGGACCTTGACTAAGTAGCCAAGTAGTTCCGCCACCGAATCCTCTATCGGTAGATGAAACGCTCTCGCCGTAAACCGATTCTGCATTTGCTTGAGTGTCCGGAGATGGAGCGATGAGCATAAACTTCGTTTCAATTCCGGCTTGGCTGACTACGCACATGGGACTGAAAGTTCCCGCGCCGGAGATAGTGATTGTGAATGTTGTATTGCTTCCGTCGTTATTAGCGGCCGCTGTGCCGTCGTCTTTGATTGCCTCGACTCTTACCCCCGGCGTATCATTCTCGCTGTTCAGTGAGCCTTCATCGGCATTTGTGAGATGTCCGAAGTTGGTGTGATACAAAACAGGGTCAACAGTCAATCCGCCAACGCCGTCATTCTTGACATAAGCCGGCCACCATCTTTGAAGTTCAACCAAACCATTCTTCAAGCGCGAAAATGGCTTCGTTATATTTTGAGTAAACTTTGCCATCTCACAACACCCCCCGAACGCCTCTTGTTAATGAACTGCGTATAATCTTAGGCATTTCATTTTCAATAATCTGCCTTATATCTCCCGCCGAGACGTTGTTTCCCGCCCCGATATTGATTGAGTCGAAAGTGAGGTTAATCACCTGCTCGGTATTTGAGGTCGAACTTGTGGAATTAATTTGACTTACCATTTCCGGAAGCCTATCGAGCGGAATAACTGCTTCCGGACCGGCTTCCCCAATCAATGCTGTAATTGGAGAGTTAACAACTCCACCAATTGCCATCGGCATTCCTACCGGATTTCCCATTATGTCTGTTTCATTATCTAAAGCATTTCCACCATGATGAACAACTGCTTGCCCGACTTCAAAAACAACACCCGCACCCAAACCAACAGCCGCTCCGGCTAACGCGCCTACAGGACCACCAACCAACGCGCCAACTCCCGCTCCCGCCGCAGTCATCTTCCCGACGTCTTTTACAGAATCGAATGTTGTTTCGCCTTCCTTCCCGACTAACCTAGTTTCTCTATCCTCGTTATCATCACCGACGAAATCTTTGAACTCGGCCATCTTCTCCATAACTGCTAAAATGCCATCGAGTATTGGTTCTATTATCTCTGCTAATTTTCCAATGACCCCAACTATTTTCAATATTTCCGGAACTAATGCGCCGAGTATTTCAACAAACTTCTCCACGTTGCCGGGTTTGAAAGCCTCTGCAAACGCAGGCAATAATTCAGTCTCGACCGAATCAGCAATCATTTGAAACTCATCGCCCATTCCCGACGCTCTCTCAATTGCCGCATCGAGGGTTTGCTTAATCCCACCTTCCATTGTTATCAAGCGAGCAAATGGTTCACCAATAACCAAAGATAATTCCTCGAACTTCGAACGAGTTTCAGCAAGCGCGAAAGCCGTTGAGCCTTCTAACTGTCTAACGAATTGGTCTTGTAGTGTGTTATTCATATCAGTCGCGTCGAATACTAATTGATTCGCTTCTGCTATTGACCTTAGAGCCTCGGCGTTTCCTTGGAGAGCCAATATCGAACCACCACCTCGAACACCGAAGATTTCCAATATCTCCGCTGTCGTAGCGCCGGAACTATTCAGTTCTTCTATCATATCGACTAAACTACCGACACCTGTGGTTTGACTATCGACAGTATCTTTGAGAATCTTGAAAGCGTCATTCTGCTCTGCAAGCGAATCTGTTGACCTGTCTAACGCTCTTTCTCTTTGTCTCGATTCCAACGCACCTTCTCTTTGAGCAAGTGCTAAATCTTCATTGGCCGATTCCAATCTTTTGATTGTAGCCATTTCGGTTTTAGTCAAGTTTCGGTTTTGCCTAGCCGCTCTTTGACGAATCCTTGCGATGTTGATTGAGTTCTTTTCCTCTTCAATACTCATGTCGGTTAATTCGTTGTTCAGAGATTTGAGTTCCATGTTCGCTGACGAAATTGTTTTTTCTAAATCGTCAATGGTTCTGATTGTCGAACCTAGTGCCTCTTTCGCCGCCAAGCCCGCCGGTGATAAAACCGTAAACTCAAATCCTAATCTCTCCATGGTTCTTCTCGCATCATCTGTCGGAGCGATTAATTTGTTGATTGCCTGCCTAAGACCCGTACCGGCCATAGAACCCTGCAATCCCGCGTCTCCAAGCGCACCTACAGCCGCCGCCGCTTCTGATATGCTCACACCTGCCGCCGCCGCAGTAGGACCGAAGAAACGCATGGAATCACCCAATTGTTGTAGGTTCACGAAAGAAGAAGTGAAGGTGTTTGCCAATACTGATGTTGCTCTTTCTAGGTCTTGAATATCAAGTCTGAATGCTTTGAGAGATGCAATACCAATTCCCGCCGCAGTCTCAACATCTGTTCCGGCAACAACCGCGAAGTCAACCATTGTTTTCAGAGCATTTCCGGCTTCCGTGTCTAAATCGGATGTCGCACCTCTCATTTGGTCAAGCGACAAACCGGCAAGCGCTAGAGTTTCAGCCATAGCGCCGACTTCTGTCGCTGTGAACTTCGAACCTGCCGCAACGCTTCGGATTTCATCTTCTAGTTTGCCCATGGCGATAGCCTGTTCTTCTGCTCCAAGGGTGAACTGTTTCATAATCGCACTTGTGCGGAAAAGTTGTTCTTCGAAATCAATGAATAGTTTGACTGTGTTGACAACGAAACCGATGGCTTTGAAAACTGCGAAGAAAGTTGCGAAGGTGATGGCTAATCCGGCTAATGCTCCACCGAATCCCTTAGCCGCCGTAGTTGCCGTTCCTGTTGCCGCGGCGACTCCTTTCATGGCTTTTGTATAACCGGAAGCGTCAGCGGAGACAACTGCATTGACAGCCGTTTTCCCTGCACCCATAACCATATTCATCGTCTCCTACTTTTCGCCAAATTACTTCTCGCCTTCGCCATCTGCGATTGCTTACGAGACGATTCATTTGCGCGACGGTTTTTCTCACTATGGGCTGATATGTACCAAAGTGTATCTTCTGACGACATTTCTCTCCACTGTTGAGGCGTACAACCTATTTCGGTCAATAGCCCATAGAGGAACTGCCCGCCGTCTGATTCGGCGTCAAGTTTCAGTTTCCCAAAACACCTTCACCGTCCAAGTTTCCGACGGTTTCAGTTATTCTCGACGCTAGTTCTGAAAGTAATTGTAAAGGTAATTTTTGAAACTCTGACCATTTCAAACTGTCATCGCATTTTGCTAACATTTCATAGATAGTTTTCAAGCCCATATATTCTTGCCTATCAGCGATGTTCATGTTTGATATGGCAGGGTCTTTCTTCATTATTTGAAACTCGGCGGCGCTAAGTGTCTTCGCCTGTAGTTCATCGACTTCTAC
>Ga0115549_1000956_pt1 | contig 18161 bp, 9 predicted proteins | sample COGITO_mtgs_1004_2_FD_87176 | JGI IMG/M metagenome (GOLD analysis project Ga0115549, IMG submission 87176) | Pelagic marine microbial communities from North Sea - COGITO_mtgs_100430 | ecosystem: Environmental > Aquatic > Marine > Epipelagic | place: Germany:Helgoland, sampling site Kabeltonne...
GGGGGCATCGAGCCACACATAGAAATACTTGCCCGGGTAGCCGGGGATCTCGAAGCCGAAGTAGGGCGCTTCACGGGAGATGTCCCAGGGTTGCAGGTCTTCAATCCATTCCTGCAGTTTGTTGGCGACCTGTTCCTGCAGGGCGCCGGAACGGGTCCACTCGCGCAGCAGGGCTTCGAACTTGGGCAGGTCGAAGAACAGCTGGGCGGTTTCTTTTTCCACCGGGGTGGCGCCACTGACGGAAGAATAGGGCTCAATCAGCTCCGCAGGGGTATAGGTGGCGCCGCACACTTCGCAGTTATCGCCGTATTGGTCTTCGCTTTTGCATTTGGGGCAGGTGCCCTTAACGAAGCGATCGGCCAGGAACATGCCTTTCTGCGGGTCATACAGCTGGGTGATGGTTTTTTCCAGAATGTAGCCCGCATCTTTGTTGCGCTGGAATACCATTTCCGACAGCGCCCGGTTTTCGGGGCTGTGGGTGCTGTAGTAATTGTCGAAGTTTACTTGGAAATCGGCGAAATCACGCTCGTGGTCGGCTTTCACCTGGGCGATTTGCTGTTCCGGGGTGACGCCGTTTTCCTCGGCCTTGAGCATGATGGCGGTGCCATGGGCGTCGTCAGCACACACATAGATGCATTGCTGGCCACGGAGTTTCTGGAAGCGAACCCAGATGTCCGTTTGAATGTATTCCAGCAAATGGCCGAGATGAATAGGGCCATTGGCGTAGGGAAGGGCACTGGTGACCAGTATCTTGCGGGGAGTGTCACTCATGGGAACGGCATCGATTTCCAAAAAATGGGTGGCCTATGATACGGGTGCTGCCGGGGTTTTTCATCCTGTGATAGTCGCGGTGAAACCTGGGCCATGAGAACAGGGGCGCCGGCGGGCATTCAAGGGCAGCCAATCGCTGGCATGTTCCGGGTGTGGGGGTTAATCACCGTGCCTGAGCGAGCGGCGTGTGATTAGCTTTGCGTCTCTCAGGCCGCTACGGTGATTAGCGGGTGCTCCTGGGAGCCTGCCCGCGATTCAGGGCGTCACGCACCTGTTGCTGGGAAACCGGTTTACTGAGGTAATCGTCTACTCCGGCATCACGGGCTTTTTGCACATAGTCCCCAGTGGCATGGGCTGACAGAGCGATGATCCAGCAATGCGGCTGTGATTCCTGCTCGGCTTCGAGTGCTCGAATTTCCCGGCTGGCCTGATAGCCATCCATGATGGGCATTTCACAATCCATGAAAATGACATCCCAGTGATTTGGCTGCATGCGCACCAGCTCAAGGGCTTGCTCTCCATCACTGACCAGGGTGGCATAAATACCCAGTGATTTGAGAATGCTGTCGATCACCAGTTGGTTCACGGCATTGTCTTCTGCCACGATCACCTTGGGCATATTGGCCCGGTCAAGACGAATCAGTGGCTCTCGTTCCACTGCAAGGGCACGATTCTCGTCGGGGCCTGTGAGTAAGCTACGTTTCAGCGCCTGGCAAGAAAATGGCGTTTCTATCAACAACAGGTCTTCGGGCAGGGTCTCACTGATCGGCTTGCCGGTAGGATGTAGCAGTACCAGTGCCGGGTTATCAAAATGGGCGCGTAGCCGTTCAACAGATTGCGGGTCTTCCAGTACCGGCAATTCCGCAATGAGATAGTCCACTGGCTGTGCCGGGTTGGCTGGATCTAGCGCGGTGATAACGTCGCGATATTCCAGCGTTTTTGCGCCCCAGCGGCTGAGGATTTGGGACAGACTCAGCAGCTGTGGTGCGGTGCTGGAAATGATCACGGCTTTGCGCTCTGCTAGCACCGGCTTTCGTCGGTTTTTTTCCACTTGTACCGGTAAGGATAGCCAGAAGGTGGCGCCGCGCCCCAGGGAACTGGAGACGCCGATGTCACCGCCGAGCAGCTCAATTAAGCGTTTGCAAATGACCAAACCAAGGCCGGCACCGTTGTGTTTGCCCTTTGAAGAGAGATCGCTGACACCCTGAAAAAGAGACGATTGCTGCCCCTCATCCAGGCCTATCCCCGTATCGACCACTTCAATCATTAGCATGCACATGCCTTTGTTGTTGGCGGGCTGTTTCAGGTTCACATGCAGGGCAACGTGGCCTCGCTCAGTGAACTTGAAGGCATTGCTGAGCAGGTTGGTAATAATCTGTTTAAGGCGAATGGGATCTGTCTTGATGCGCTCCGGGACGCGGCTGTCGATATGAATATACAAAGGCAGGGCTTTTTCACTGGAGCGCAGTGCAAACAAGCGGACGCAATCATCGACAATGTTTTCCAGTGCAATGGACTGGTAATCCAGTTCCAGCTTGCCAGATTCGATTTTGGAATAATCAAGAATATCGTTGATGACAGTCAGCAACGACTGGGTGGATTGATAGATGGTGCCGACATATTGCGCCTGTTGCTGGGTCATGTTGGTGCGACGCAACAGATCGGTCATGCCCATAATACCGTTCATTGGGGTGCGAATTTCATGGCTCATAGTGGCCAGAAATTCACTCTTGGCGTGGGTTCTGGCGCCTGCCTTGAACGCTTCCATTTCTGCGATGGCGCGATCGCGCACGGAGTCGGCGTGGGCCTCCTTCAAGCGATTGATGCGCCGGGCCAAGGCTAGCGAAAGCAGCACCACCTCCAAGAAAACACCGAGTTGCATTAGGTTTTCGGTCAGTGCGTTGCGGGGTATGACACCATATTTATTCAATGCCATAGTCGCGGTGCCAATAATGAAGCATAACCAGGCCATGGTGAAAATACGCGCGTCGGGGTCGCCTGTGCGAGTGCGGATTAGGCCGACCAGGAAAATGCTGAAATCCATCAGCAAAATAGCGCTAACGGAAATCGGTACCAGGAAGGCGCGGCTGGTAAAGGGGGCGGCGAGGAATAGTATCGTGCCAATGGCGACGAAAACCTGCAGCAATACGGCAAGGCGGGGGGATTTTTCCCGTAATGATAAAAAATGCAGGGTAAATAGGGGTGGCAACAGCACAATCAAGGGCAGCAGGAAATGAATGATGTACTGGCTGGCCAGAATGGAGTGCGGCCACAGGTAGCGATGGGCATAACCATGCAATACCGCCATGAACAGAGTAACAACGGCGGACCAGCACACATAGAGGAAATACACTTTCTCGCGGACGGAAAAGAACAGCGACAGGTTATAGAGAATCATCACCAGCATGCCGCCGAAGAAAATGCCCTGCACCATGTTGTGTGTTTGCATTGCTGCGTTGTAGTTTTCTTGAGGCATCAGCTCCAGCGGTAACTGGGTGCTGTGTGCAGAGGTAATTCTGAACAGAATCTCGCTGTCGGTGCCGGCCGGCAAGGTAAGCGGAAAGGCCGGTTTGGCGGCGGTGCCAGGGCGCACGGAAAAGTCACGGTCCATGCCCGCCTGATAATGCGCCACAAGATTACCGCCGGCATCGATCTGGTAAACATCCAATTCACCGAGTACGGCACTGTCGATTTCCAGCTGCCAAGCACTATGCCGTTGATTAAGGTTGCGAACCGAGAAACGGAACCAGCAATGATCTGTGATAAAGCCTAAATTCGGTATGTCGGCCCCGCTGGGTTGCCATGGCAGGTCTGAGCGTTGGAGAATGCTGGTAATGTCGGGCGACTGATCCGCAGGCGTGCAGAAGAAATACAAGCCCTGATAGGGATGTAGGTATTCCTGTTGTTCGCCGATAATCTGGGTGTCCGGGCCATTAGCTGACACCTGTGTGGACAGACAGACTGAAAAAACAGCGACAAGCAAAAACAGGATGGCTTTCGAGTCCTTCAACAAAGTGTCTATATCCTGAGTAGACGAGGGGGGATGGCTCACCTCTTCTCAGTGATGCTAGCAGCGTGGGCCGGGGGGCTCAATGCAGAGGGGAAATAACTAATGACAGGGATAGTAAACCGTTTTGCGGTCGGTCCGATTACCGGTGAGTCCGGTGATTCTCATGTGCGTCTTTTCGGGGCATTGCCCAAAGGAGAGCTAGGGGCCGGGGACAAATTCATGTGGGGGCGGGTGCGTTGGCGTGAGCTGGGCGAAGAGCGCTGGTCTGAACCGCGACGATTCCGCCTCAATGGTAATTTTGACGGGTCCGGGGTCGTGGTAATCAATAAGCTAAAACCGGGGGCCAGCTATCAATATCAGGCAGGTTGGGTGCGCTCGGAAGAAGAGGCACCGCTCGATTGGCATGACGTGGAAACCGGGCGTTTCTCTACCCATCAGCCAACGGCGAATCAGACTACCTTCCTGTTTGGTTCCTGTTGTTACCGGTTTGTAGGGCTGGATGGCATTATTCAGGATGATCGCGCGGACAAAATTTTTGCAGAAATGTCGGCCCAGGCGGAGCAGCACAATCCGGATTTTGTGCTCTTTGGTGGGGATCAGGTCTACGCCGATGCCCTGTATAGCATTGGTGCCGCCACCACCCCAGATGATTTTGATTCTCTCTATCGGGCTAGTTTTTCTCAGCCACACTTAGCCAAACTGCTAAGAGAAACCAACAGCTATATGATCCTTGATGATCACGAAATCGAAAATAATTGGCCGGCCAAGGCGGATGCCGACCGGTGGACCAACAAGTATCCGGCTGCGATCAAGGCCTATCAGATTTACCAGGCGTCACATTCGCCGGCTGCTCCCTTGAATCAGGCCGGCACCTATCTGGACCGCGACCCCGATAAATTCTGGTATACCTTTTCCCGTGGGCCGGCAGATTTCTTTGTGATGGATGTGCGTACCGAGCGGGTACTGAGCCGCTGGCCCTGGCAGCGCAAAATGATCAGTGAGGTGCAAGAGCAGGCGTTTGCCGAATGGCTGGATCGTGACCCTGAACGGATCAAGGTGCTGGTGACCTCCGTCGTTATGTTTCCCGAACAACGCCGGCCTTTTCGAGGCAAGGATGCCTGGGAAGGCTTTCGCCATCAGCGAGAGCGCTTGCTGGCGGCCATGGCAAAGAGCGCGAGCCAGAAACTGGTGGTGCTCAGTGGCGATGTGCATGCCTCTTTGTACGCCAGCCTGACCTTGAATGGTGGCAAGAAGGTGCACAGCTGGACCTGTTCGGGGCTGTTCTGGCCCACCGCGCTGTTCGCATTCCGCTGGTACCGCCCGATGATACGGGTACCGGGGCTGCTGTATAGCGGCTGGGGGCGCCCTTTAGGGCAAGTCAGCGTGCCGGGAGAGGTGTTCAGTGATAATGCTTTTTCGGTGGTGTCATTCGATGATAAGGGTGCTCAATTTGCCCTGTTTGACCGTCGAAACCGGGCAATACCGGAGGTAAGCCGCACCATCGAGTGGTAAGACCAGCAGGGCGCTGGTGCTAATAGCGAAAGGCTTACATGGATTAGGGTGTTTTTCGTCTTATCCCACTTTGGTGAATTGCCTACAGTGGGTCTCGCAGGGATGCGATGGAACACGGATGTTCGATTATGACCCGGTACAGCTTACGCCCGCCAACCCCAAATGGCGGGCGTCTCTTTTTCTGCCCTGTCCTCTTTCCTGCTTTTCTCTTTTGATTGCCTGCAGTAGAACACCGATAATGCACTGCTTCACAGCAGGAGTCGGTCATGTCTGAGCAAGTCGAACAGCGAGAGATCCTCAAAGCCAAACTCAATCAAGAAACCGCCAAGGCTAGCTGGAAAGAGCTGCAGCCCTTCTTCGCCCGTGGCCAAACTATCTATGTGGCACCGGAGTTGGATCTGATTGAAGTGGCGCTGGCATTTTCGGAAGATCAGGCAGAACGCATCGCCCTGTGGCGGGACAAGGCGCAGGTTGACAAGGTGACCGATGAGCAGGCGGCATGCTGGTTCGCCGAAGACAGAGCTTTGTGGACCGTGGTGCTGCCGCCATGGGTGTTGGTGCAGCGGGAATCAGTGCAGTAACTCCTCGCCTCCTTTCTCTTCTCTCCCCCTAGAGACATGCTTTGGCCTTGCCGTCTGAGCCTGTGGCCAGTATTACCGGGCAGCCACGCCCTTGCGTTTAATTAGGCTGGGGCGCTTGTCGAGTATGGCGTCGCTTTCAGGTTGTCTTCCTTCAGGAGGGGGAGGAGTGCTTTAGCATGGTTCAGTGACTTGGCGGGGCGGGCTAGCATTAATTGCTACCGCGGGTATAGAGTGAGCGAAAGGGCCTGTACGTGTGCCCGGCGGGCCTGGGAAAGCCCGAAGAGCGTGGTGGCCCACGTAATTCGGTTTTACTCGGTACGTTGCGTAGTGTGAGGACGCCGGAGATTTCGATGCAGGATGATATTGCTCAACGCCAGGCGCTGTTGCAGGCCCAGCTGGAAGGGCAGGTTACTGCCCACATAGGGGCTGATCAGCAGTCTCTGTTTCGCAGCTTTCTCGCTGCCTATTATGAAATGAGCAGCCTTGCTGCACTAACTGCTCGCTCCTCTGAACAGCTTTTTCAAATCGCCCAACAGCATTGGTTAATGGCGCAACAACGCCACCCCGGCGAAACCCTGATCCACCTGAAACCCCCTTGCCGCCCCGGCGGGCTTGCTGCGTTGCGCACCGTTACCGATGACGTGCCGTTTTTGGTGGATTCGGTAGCTATGGCCGTGCGTGATGCGGGTACTGCTATCGACTGGACTGTGCATCCGGTGATTCAGGTGCGCCGTGATGTCCATGGGCACCTCACCCAAGTGGTTGGTGTTGGTGACGGTGAGCAGCCGGCGGAGTCGATGATTTATGTGGAATTCGAACCGCTGGGTGACGATCAGGATTACGCTAACTTGCAGGCTATTCTTGAGCGCGTTCTTGATGACTTGCGGGTGGTGGTGGAAGATTTCGTGCCCATGCTGGATAACTTGGAGGCGACGCGGGTTAATTTGTCAGCCAGTTACCCTGACCGAGACCACCAGGAGCTGCAGGAAGCGAAAGAGTTTATTGAATGGTTGTCTGAAGAACACTTTACCTTTCTTGGTTACGCTCGCTCTGAAGCAAAAGATATGGAGGGAGGTATCCAGTTGCATCTGGATAATGCTGCCGGGCTTGGCCTGGCCCGCCCGAACAGCCCCTATGCCAATGCGGATGAATTTATTGCGCCCCATGAAGAAATGGCCAAATACATTCGTCATGGCCGGTTGGTGGTAGTCACCAAAGCCAATGTCCGTTCACATATTCATCATCCGCACTACATGGATGTGGTTTCGGTAAAACGTTTGGCCGCAGACGGTTCGGTTGAAGGCACCGACCGTTATATTGGTTTGCTTTCCCTTGATGCCTATATTAATCGGCCTCGGGATATTCCATTGATTCGCCGCAAGGTGAATTACGTGCTGGAGCGTTCTCGTCTGCCGGGACGTTCGCACTCTGGCAAGCATCTGCGCGACATTATTTACCAGCTGCCCAGAGACGAGTTATTTCAGTGTAGCGAACAAGAGCTGTATGACATTTGCATGGGTATTCGAGCCCTGCGTGATCGACACCATTTACGGGTTTTCATGCGTCGAGACCGCTACGGTCGTTTCTATTCCTGCATGATTTACCTGAGCCGGGAGCGTTATTCTCCGGAGCTTCGCGACAAGGTCACCGCTGAGTTGATGACATTGTGTAATGGCCGCTCAGTGGAACGTGCGGTAGATTTTCTTCGCGAAGGGCTGGCTCGGATTCATTGTATTGTGCGCATCCCCCAGGGCATGCAGCTGGCCATGAGCGATAACCAGGTAGAGCAGCGATTAATTGAGATTACCCGTTCATGGGCCGATCAGCTGCGTGAGGTATTGCGTGAAAGTGGCTACCAGAATAAGCAAGATGAGAAGGCAGGTAAACGCGCAGATGACGGGGCCGCACTGGCTTTGCGTTACGGTGAAGCTTTTCCTCCCGGCTACTGCGATGCCCACAGCGCGGTTGAGGCCGCCGCTGACTTGGAATATCTGGCGCAGCTGAGTGTTGAGCAGCCGGTGTTGCCCAGCCTGACCGTCACCGATACGGACGGAGCCGCGTGCCCAACCAGCTTGCGCCTGTACAGCTTGAGCAATCCCATCGGCTTGTCCGCTGTGCTGCCGGCATTAGAAAATTTTGGTTTGCGCGTGGTGCGTCAGAACCCGACCCGAGTGACCCCCCGTGATGGGGAGCCGCGCTGGGTGCAGGTGTTTGATGTGCAGGTCCACGGCGAGTGCTCTCTTGGCCCTGCACAACAAAAACGTTATTTCGAAGACGCCTTCCTGCAATGCTGGAATGGACACACGGAAAATGATGGTTTGAATTGCCTGGTGTTGCTGGCGGGGTTGAATGCTCGCCAAGTGGTATGCCTGCGCACCCTGACCAAATACCTGATTCAAACCGGGTTGCCGTTTTCGCAGAACTATATGGAAGAGCTGCTGGCAGAACACGCGCGTATTGCCCGTTTGTTGGTGCAGCTTTTTGAAATCCGCTTTGACCCACAGTTAAGCGACATTCGACGGGATAATGAAGGACTGAAACTGGCGAAGAACCTGGATCATGAGCTCGATAGCGTAGCTTCACTGGATGCGGACCGTGTGCTACGCGCTTTTCTGAGTGTGGTGCGGGCCGGCTTGCGAACCAATTTTTATCAGCAGGATGCGGCAGGCCATGACAAGCCCTATGTCAGCATGAAGCTCGATCCAAAGAAAGTTTCCGAGCTGCCGCCCCCGCTGCCCATGTACGAAACCTTTGTCTATTCGCCCACCATGGAAGGTATTCATTTGCGCGGTGGGCCTGTAGCTCGTGGCGGCCTGCGCTGGTCCGACCGCCGTGAGGATTTCCGCACCGAAGTGCTGGGTCTGGTCAAGGCTCAGATGGTTAAGAACGCTATTATCGTACCGGTGGGTGCCAAGGGTGGCTTTGTAGTGAAAGGCGGCACACCCAGTGACCGGGAGGCGTGGCAGCAGCAAGGCATCGCCTGTTACAAAGATTTCATTCGCGGGCTCCTGGATATCACCGACAACCGCGAAGGCGATACGATTGTGGCGCCGGATCAGGTGGTTCGCCATGACGGGGATGATCCCTATCTGGTGGTCGCAGCAGACAAGGGCACCGCGACGTTCTCGGATATCGCCAATGGCCTGGCGGACGATTACGGTTTCTGGCTGGGCGATGCGTTTGCTTCAGGTGGCAGTGCGGGTTATGACCACAAGCAAATGGGTATTACTGCTCGTGGTGCCTGGGAAAGCGTAAAACGCCACTTTCGCGAACAGGACAAGGATATCCAGGCTGAGTCTTTCACTGTGGTTGGCATTGGCGACATGGGTGGTGACGTGTTCGGCAACGGTATGCTGCTGTCAGACCAGATTCAGTTAGTTGCAGCGTTCAATCACCTGCATATTTTCATCGACCCAAGCCCGGATCCGGCTGCTACCTTTGCTGAACGACAGCGCCTGTTTACAACCAAAGGTGCCACTTGGGATGACTTCGATCGCGAGGCTATGTCCGAAGGGGGCGGCGTTTGGTCACGCCGTGCCAAGAGTATTGAGCTCAGTGAGCGGGCCTGCGAGGCGCTGGGGATTACTGAGCGCACCCTGACTCCTGCTGAATTGATTATGGCGATTCTCAAGGCGCCGGTGGAGCTGCTCTGGAATGGTGGTATCGGCACCTATGTAAAGGGCAGCAATGAAAACCATGGCCAAGTAGGCGACAGAGCCAACGACGCCATCCGTGTCAACGGCAAGGATCTACGCTGCCAGGTTGCGGGAGAGGGGGGCAACCTGGGGCTTACGCAGCTGGGCCGTATTGAATTTGCTCTCAATGGTGGTCGAATTAATACCGACGCCATCGATAATTCCGCTGGCGTACACAGCTCGGACCGGGAAGTGAATATCAAGATTCCATTGAACCAGCGCCTGCGCGATGGGCGCCTGGATCGGGATACCCGCGACCCTTTACTGGTGCGCATGACCGACGATGTAGCCGATGCCGTATTGCGTGACAATTACGTGCAAAGCTTGGCGCTCAGCCTGTTGGAATATAATGCCGCGTCGCGGCTGGATGAACACGCCAACCATCTGCGCACATTGGAGCGCCAGGTGATGCTGGTGCGTGCGGTGGAATTCCTGCCAGATGATGAAGGGTTAAGTGAGCGCCGTACCCGTGGTAAAGGGCTAACTCGCCCGGAGCTGTCGGTGCTGCTGTCCTATACGAAGAATGCCTTGTTCGATGCCTTGCTAGCATCGGATGTGCCTGACGATGCCTTTTTTGACCAGGATGTGCTGCATTACTTCCCACGGGAACTGGTGGAGTCATTTGGTGATGATCTTCTTAATCATGGTTTGCGCCGGGAGTTGATCGCCACCGTGCTGGCTAATGCAGTGGTTAATCGCGTGGGCTTTGCCTTCGTCCATCGTTACGCAGATGAACATGGTTTGTCATTGCATCGGCTGGTGAAGGCCTATGTCATGGCTCACGCCGTTTTCGACGGCGACTTGTATTGGGCGCCGGTGGATGGTCTGGATGGGCGGGTGGATAGTCAGGTGCAATTACGGCTTTATGGTCGTGTAATCGGACTGATGAAACACGTGACCACTTGGCTGATTCATTATAAGTGGGGGCGCCGTCCAGTGGCGGAAGCGGTGGTCCGTTACCGGCAGGCCATTGCTGAACTGGAAAGTATGTTACCCAAGGTGCTGCCGGGCAGTTACCGGCAGGAATGGGATCAGGCTGTGGAGGGCATGAAAGCCGATGGCGTGCCCGAGAAAGAAGCCAAAATGCTGGCCAATACCATGGTGCTGGGCTGTGCCCTGGATATTGTGGAGCTTGCCTCCCAGGCTCAGGTGCCGTTGAAACTGGCAGCGCAAGTGTACTTTCTGGTCGGCGATAAACTGCATATCTTGTGGCTATTGTCCTCGATTCTCGATCTCTCTGTGCAGGATCGCTGGCAAGCCTTGGCCCGGGCTAATCTACGAGAAGACTCTTACCGTCTGCATCGGCAAGTGGCCGCCAAAGTACTCGAATATGAAGGCGAGACAGCGGCGGAAAGGTTTACTGCCTGGGAGGAGAAGTCACGCCGCAAGGTGGCCTTTGGAATTCACCGTTTGCAAAGCCTGCAAGCGGAAGGCCTGTACGACTTTATGACACTGGCGGTGGGCGTGCGCGAGCTGCGTAAGTTGCGCAGCCTGTAGGCCTTTTGGCAGGGTTCTGCTCGGATTGCACTTGAGTTGCTTGGTCTCTGCATATACTGTACAAAAAGACAGTATATGCAGAGGTGAAGTTTATGCGCACAGTGAATCGGGGAACCCTCAGCCAGCTACCAGGCCGTTTTGCCGTCAGTCATTCTGAATCTAATAGTCCGCCTGTGAATCGGCCCACTCGCTATCACCGTGAGAAAGCCAGCAGCATTATCATGACCAACCGCAGCCCGGACCTGCCTTTTGAGCAGAGTATCAACCCTTATCGGGGGTGTGAGCACGGTTGCATCTACTGCTATGCGCGTCCCAATCATGCCTATGTGGATCTGTCTCCTGGGCAAGATTTTGAGAGCGAAATTTTCTGTAAGGACAATGCCACCGAAGTGCTGCGCGATAGTTTGCGTAAGCCAAGCTACCGTTGCCGGCCGATTGTACTGGGTACGGTGACCGACCCTTACCAGCCCATTGAGCGTGAGCGACGCATTACTCGCGAGTTAATGCAGGTGCTGGTGGATTGTCAGCATCCCTTCAGCCTAATTACCAAAAGCACCCTTGTGCTGCGAGATCTAGACTTGATTGCGCCTATGGCGCGGGCAGGGCGTGCTTGCGTCGCTGTCTCGGTCACCACCCTGGATAACCGTCTCAAGGGCCAGCTGGAGCCCCGCGCCAGCGGGGGAAAGGAACGACTCAAAGTGGTGCGCGAGCTGAGCCGAGCCGGCGTGCCGGTGACGGTACTGGTGGCGCCGGTGATTCCGTTTATTAATGATCATGAACTGGAAGATATTGTTCATCAGGTGGCCATGGCCGGTGCCCAGCAGGCGGGCTATGTGGTGCTGCGCTTGCCTCACGAAGTGGGGCCATTGTGGCAGCAATGGCTAGAGGATCACTACCCAGACCGGGCGAATAAGGTCATGTCAGTGATGAGGGATCTACACGGCGGAGCGATTTACGATAGCCGTTGGCATCACCGTCAGAGTGGGCAAGGTGCCTGGGCGCACTTACTCCGTCAGCGTTTTGATTCCGCCTGTCGCAGTGCTGGGCTGGCCGCGCGCGAGTCGCTGGTGCTGGATACCAGTGGGTTTGTGCCGCCGGGGCCCCATGGGCAGTTGAGCCTGTGGGGCACTGTTTAGTCATCTACGATTAGTTAGGTTTTACGACGGGGGGTGAACAACGCGGAATTCAGCGACAGGGGGTGAGCGTGCTGTTGTGCCCAAGGCACGAACATGACCCACGTCTTGCTCTGCAGGGCGGGCCGCATGCGAACCGGCGCGGTGGTCAGCAAGGTGCTGGCTGACCGCCATCTCGCCATCGTGATTCATCGGTGGAGGAACTTGATGATGGTCTGGCTCGGCAAGCTCTGGCCCCGTATGATTAACCGCCGACTGGCTGGATTATTACAGGCGTGAATTCTTGTCCCTTTCAACGTGCCCGCTCCCCCGAACAGAAAGCGGAGCGGCGTGCTCAAATTCTTGAGGCGGCGGCGATGTTCTTTGCTGAACAACGGTTCGCTGCTATTAGCTTGGCGGCGATCGCTCGACAGTCCGGTGTTACCAAAGCTGCGCTATACCGGTATTTCCCCTCCAAAGAAGCCCTTTTTTTGGCGCTCTATCTAAATGAGCTGGATGACATGGTGGTGGCGCCATTATCTGAGGAGGAGCCGGTGTGGGCGGCAATCAGTGAGTTGCTGATCAGGCGACCTTTGTTTTGCCGATTAACCTCTATTCTGCATACCGTGTTGGAACACAATTTGGATGAACCCCAGGCACGGGAATTCAAGCAGGCCTTATTGGCTCAGTTCGCCCATTTAGCTGGACGGTTAGAGAATGAATTTGGCTTGGAGGGGGATCAAGCAATTCGTTTCCTGATGCAAACCCAACAGTCGGTAATCGGTTGTTGGGCGGTGAGTCAGCCTGCGCCGGTGGTGGCTGCCGTGATTAACGCTCCACCGCTGGATGTATTTCAGGTGGTGTTCGCTGATGCCCTGCGAAGCCAGTTACGTGCGTTGCAGGCTGCGCTATGACGGTAAGGCCTGGTTATGGGTGAGTGGTTGGGCACGGATTGTTTGTATGATGCGGCGCAAGAGCCGGTAGCATTGCTGCTGTTGGCACATGGCGCTGGGGCCGCCATGGACAGTGACTTTATGAACGCCATGGCTGCGGCGTTGGCGTCACAGTCCGTGGCCGTGTTGCGTTTTGAATTTCCTTATATGCAGCGCCGCCGCTATGAACAACGCCAATTTCCACCGGACCGAGCGCCCAAACTGCTGAGCGCTTTTGCCGCGCGCGTTGAGCAAGCACACACCTTGGCCGGTGAGCTGTGTGGAACGGGTAATGAATCGCTCCCCCTGTGGATCGGTGGCAAGTCCATGGGGGGGCGAATGGCCTCTATGCTGGCTGCCGAGGGTGCGGATATCGCTGGCGTGGTTGCGCTGGGGTATCCCTTTCACCCGGTTGGCAAACCCGAGAAAACACGGATTGCCCATCTGACAGATCTGGCGGTGCCCATGTTGATTTGCCAGGGCGAGCGGGACTCCTTCGGCAAGCCGGACGAGGTGGCAGGTTATAACTTGCCAGGGCTGGTGCAGGTACACTGGTTGTCCGTTGGGGATCATGATTTTAAACCGCTCAAGCGCAGTGGATTAAAACAGCAGGACTTGATTCAAGAATCCGCGAGGGCGTCCTCAGCGTTTATGCAGAAGAGCGTGCCTGCCATTAATCGTTAGGCGGTCCGCGCTGAACCTGATGTTGTGCCCGCCTGGCTGTACGATAACTATCGGAATTTTCTCTTTTGTTTGTGCTGTATTCAGAGGCTGCCTGGGCGGTTTTACGTCGGTGACTTTTCACTGATCCACAGATTAATGGTGCCTTCTACCACTACGGTGCCATCGTCCCGTGTGGCTTTAACCGTGACGGGCAGGTTACCGGGTTGCCAGTCTTCCGGGTTGGCTTCGGCGGTGGCGGTGATGTCGGTGGTGGCTTTGGCTGTGTAGGCCACGTCCATGCCTTTGGGAATCCAACGTAAATGTTTGGGCACAGAGGCTTCGGCCATGGCGCCCATGGCGCACTCCATCGCATTGCAGATAGCGATGACGTGAACAGTCTGGATATGGTTTTCCACCCCTTTACGCTTCTTGAATGTAACCTTGCAGAAATTAGGACGCAGTTCAGCGATGGTCGGGGTGATGGTCGCGAAGTAAGGGGCTTTTCGGCTGAATACCATAGAGAAAATCTTGCGCCCGGCCGGCAGTTTCAAGGCTTTTTCGTACAGGTTCAGCAGGTAGTTATTACTCATGGGGCGGGCTCCTGAAATCAATGGACTCATTCTCCACAGCCGCCGCGGTGTAGCAATGGGTTTGGGGCGCCATTGCCCGGCCCAACTGTTACCATAGTGTCAGAATTTTAACCTCGGCGGAGAGAGCGGCGTGAAAGTTAGACAGGCGTTGAAGGGCAGCAGCTGGACGACCAGAGTGCTGGTGATTCTGGCCGGCCTCTATTTGTTGTACGCGTTGCTGGGTTTTTTTGTGGCTCCCGGCTTGGTACGCGATAACGCCCGAGATGCCCTTGCTGAATTGACTGGCCGTGAGGTGGTGATTAGCGAGGTCAAAATTAATCCGCTGGCGTTGAGTGCCACGGTCAGCGGTTTTGCTATCAACGATGAGCAAACAGACGTTCTATTGGGGTTTAACCAACTTTATGTGAATTTTGAGGTTTCCTCGTTGTTCAGCTGGCGCTGGCATTTCGAGAAAATCGGTGTTGAAGGGCTTAACCTGAGAGCTCAGCGCAATCCGGGGTCGGTTTTTAATTTCGACGACGTCATCGGCCATGTTGAAACGCAATTGGCAGGGAGTGACGAGAAAGTAGACCCCGGCTCTGATGCGGATTCGTCGTTGCCGAATATTTCCGTGGATGAGTTGACGCTCAGCCACGGAGAACTGCGTTATACCGAAGCTACGGGCAAGGAACCCCACCCGCTAATATTGCCTGTGGCGTTCACGGTGACAAACTTTTCCACGGTCGCAAAAGGGGAAGACCAGAATGGTTACGCTATTCATTTAGAGGGGCCGGAGGGTGGCGCTTTTGATTGGAATGGCCATTTTGCGTTTTCACCGTTTCTGGCCCATGGCCATCTAAGCATAGAGAAAGTCGATCTCGTGTCGCTGGCTAAATTGGCCGAGGACGAGGTGAGGTTTACCGTCCCTTCTGGCGAACTGGATTTGCAAACGGATTACCGGTTCAGCTCTGAGCCGAACCAGCGAGTGGTGGTCAACAATGGTGAACTCACATTGCGGGATTTGCAGATTCAGAAGCCCGGTGAGCAAGCGCCAAGTATTGAGGTGCCTGCGTTGACCGTGACAGGCATTTCCGTGGATAGCGCCAAGAAAGAAATACAGCTGCCTAAAGTCGCCTTGGAGCAGCCTCAAGTGAATGCGGTGCTGGCGGAGGGTGGGCTGGATCTCGCCACACTATTCCTGCCGGTGGACCCGCAAGAGGCGGAGCAACGCAAGCAAGACGTGAAAGAAAAGGCCGAAGAGGCAGCTGAGCGCATTGCCGAGGCCGAGACGGTCTGGGTTACCCGGCTGGATAGCCTGGCAATAGAAGGGAATACCTTGCGCTTCACGGATCGCACCCTGAACCCGGCACAAACGATAACGCTTACCGACGGTGGCCTCACCCTGAGCAACCTTATTATAGGTGAAGAGGCTACGTTTAGCTGGCAAGGCAAGGCCACACTGCAGGAACAAGGCTCGTTGACCCATTCCGGCGAGGGTCAGTTGGCGCCGTTGTCGATCAATGCGAAGGGGGCGTTGTCCGGTTTGCCCTTGGCGCCGTTGTCCCCCTGGCTGGAGCGCGAGGCACCACTGAAAATGACCAGTGGGGAGCTTAGCCTGGATTTGCAGTCTACGGTGAAAGGCCAGGCGCCAGATATTACCGTAAATGGCAGCGTTGGCGTGGCCAACCTGAACCTGCTGGAGGGCGGTCGTCCCTTGATCAAGGTGAATAACGGTCAGGTCAAAGATTTGTCATTGGCGACCGCAACCCAGCAGATTCGCGTGGGAGAAATTGAGCTCACCGGTATGGATATGCTGCATCGGGTGGATGCTCAAGGGGACGATGTGGCCTCGCGCATCGCGGCCGGTATGCCGGCGTCCTCGGGCGGCTCTTCTTCTGCATCTGCATCGTCGAAACCTTGGCAGGTAACCGTTGCCCGAGTCCGCCTAGCGGGCAGCCAGGTGCGCCATGAAAATTTATCGCTAAGCCCCCATTTTCGCATTGGGCTATACCAACTGGCAGGCACGGTGGCTAATCTGGATACCCGTCCGGGGCGCACTGCCAACGTGAATCTCAGTGGACAAGTAGATCGATATGCCCCTTTCTCTATTAAGGGCAACGTGTCTCCGGAGCCGTTGTCCACGGACATGCTAGTGTCACTGCATAACTATGAAATGACGAGCCTTTCGCCTTACACCGGGCTGTACCTGGGATACCGGGTAGAGAAGGGTCGTTTGGGGGTGGATTCCGAGGTCACCATTGAAGAGAACCTTCTGAGCAGTTCTGCCGATATTCTCGCGGATGAGTTCTATCTCGGCGAAAAAGTGCCCAGTAAGGAAGCGGTGGGCGCGCCGGTGAAACTGGGCCTGTCTGTGCTGCGTAGTCGTTCCGGTGAAATTACCTTGCCGGTGAAAATGTCCGGGAATCTGGATGATCCCAGTTTCAGTGTCAGTGGCATGATCTTGAAGGTATTGACCAATATTGTCGTCAAAGCCGCTACGGCACCGTTTTCTGTGCTGGCCAGCCTGGCCGGTGGCGAGAACCTGGAAACCATTGCCTTCGAACCGGGCAGTGCTGAGACAGGTGTGCAGACAACCGGTTCTTTGCAGGCACTGGCCAAGGTGCTAACGGACAAACCGCATTTACATATTGGCCTGGTTGGGACCACCAGTGCAGAAGACCGTGCCGCTATCGCCGGCCAAACCATTGGTGAGGATGTGGCGGGTGATGAGTGGCTGGGTATTGATGTGGCCGTGCAGGAAAAGGAATGGCGTCGCAAGCTGATTCGCCGTTACGAGGCTGACTATGATCGCGATGTGGAAACATTGATCAGCGCACCTTTACCCGAAGATGACCAGCAGCGTGATAGTCTGCTAGCGCGTAGCGCTTGGGATGCGATGCTCACTGCAGAGACACAGTCAGTGAATCAAGAAAACTTGATGGAGTTGGCGCGGTTACGCTCGGAAAACGCTAAAGCGGCGCTGGTGCAAGGCTTCAATATTGAACCGTCCCGGCTGTACCTGAATGAATTCAAAGTGGACGGTACAGTCACTGGCCTGACGCTGACGCTGGAAAAATAATCGGTGACATCGATCTGGGAAACAGAACAGGACGGGGTGCGCTACGAAGTACGCCGCGCCGGGCAGACCTTGCGGTTGTTTGCTAACGGCGTCCAGCATTCGGAGTTTCACCCCAAACGTTTGCTGACAGGCAGTGTGTGGGATTTGTTATGGCTGCCGGCCCTGTTACATGAGCCTTCTCGGTTTCGTCGGGTGCTGGTACTGGGGCTTGGCGGCGGCTCGTTGATCCCGCCGATTCGTAAGCTGCTGGATCCGGATGTGTTGATGGCGGTGGAACTGGACGCTGCCCACCTTCAGGTGGCACGCGATGTGTTCGGCATCGACGCATTTGGGGTAGAGACCTGGCAAGGGGATGCGCAGCGGTGGTTGCGGGAGTATCAGGGCGAGCCTTTCGATCTGATTATTGAAGACCTGTTTGCCCCGAGCAATGAACAGGTGAGCCGTGCGGTGCCCGCCGATGCGGGCTGGCAGGCGTGCTTGCGCAACAATCTTTCGGAGCAGGGCACTTTGGTGATGAATTTCGGTGACTGGCAGGAGTACCGTGACAGTTCAGCCTCGGGCCGTCGTGCCATGAAAAGTTTCGCCAGCCGCTTTCGCTTATCTTGCAGTGATTGCCACAATGCGGTGATTGCTTTCACTCGTGAGCCCGCACGCAGTATTCACCTGCGGCGGCGCATTGCGGTAACCCCGGCGCTGAGCCATGCGAAAGCGGCGGCGCGGCTGGATTACCACATCCGCCA